>OGIK01000806.1_pt1 | contig 35198 bp, 27 predicted proteins | sample 1571781 | NCBI WGS metagenome assembly OGIK01 (sample SAMEA2581956, study PRJEB24529) | metagenome | biome: Human gut stool | place: China | collected 2011
GAAAGAGCAAGCTCAGACCGCTCACTGCTGAGGCTGGGCTATCGAACCGGTGGGCGGTGCCTACCAGTTATGGGAAATAGCCAACTTTTTTCCGCGTTCCGACGGACGGCGCGTAACCGTTCGTTATCCGCGGAGATCGGGATTATACGGCGCAATCTCTTCTGCTAAGCTAGGTTCTAAGACATAGTGAGGAGGGCTCATGCTCGGTCAGGAACCCAAAGACGGCGACTTCGTTCGGTACGTCGACGCACTGCAGGCGGGTAAACTCGCCGAAATCAAGGCGGAGAACCGGCATCTCGAGATGAACGACCTCTCGGAGGCGGGCTGGTCCAAACGCGTCACGGCCTATCTCGCCCGCGGCGCCAAGCGCGTCGAACCTCCCAATCCCGTCGGAGCGCCTGCGTCGGGACGAAGGCTCGAGCGGCGTCACCAACTGATGCTTTTGGGCTTTGCGTGCCTCGGCGTCGCCCTGGTGCTCTTCATCGTCTTCCCCGTCCTTCTGGAGATGGAGGAGGGGATCGTGCTCGCCGTGTGGTTTTTCTTCGGCGGGATGATTTTCCTCAAGCTCGCGGAAAAAGAAGCGAAGCGCGCCGCGCGCGGCCGCGGAAAACAATAAGGGAAGGAATTCGCCATGACGACCACATCTCTTTGGTTCATCGCCGCGCTCGTCGTGCTCGGGATCGAACTCATGCTCGGAACCGTTTATCTCCTTGCCGCGGCTTTGGGACTTGCGGCGGGCGGACTCGCTTCCTGGGCGGGACTGGACTTCACGCTTCAGTGTCTCGCCGTGGGACTCGTCACGATCGCGGGGTGTCTCGTCGCAAGGGGGCTCCGCCGCGGGCAGGCCGGGGGCGAAGCCGAGGCGCTTCAGTCCATCGACGAAGGCCGCGAAGTGGAGGTGCGCTCGGTTGCGGCCGACGGTTCGGCCGAGGTGATCTACCGCGGGGCCCGTTGGCGCGCCCGCGCCGCGGTCGGCTCCCTTGCGGCCGGACGCTGGACGATCGGTCGGGTCGACGGGACCGAGCTTGTTCTCGAAAAGAAAGAATCCATTCAATCGTAAGAAGGAAACCGTTATGAACGATGTTTCTTGGGCCGTGAGCGGCACTTTGATTTTTGCGCTGGTGCTCGTCTGCGTGGCGCTTCTCTTTGCCGTGCAGGGGATCAAGGTCGTCCCGCAACAGACGGCCTGGGTCGTGGAGCGCCTCGGAAAATTCCATGCGGTCCTCAATCCGGGACTCAACATCATCATCCCCTTCATCGACCGCGTGGCCTACCGGCATTCGCTGAAGGAAATTCCGCTCGATACGCCGAGTCAAGTGTGCATCACGCGCGACAATACGCAGCTCACGGTCGACGGCGTCCTCTACTTTCAGGTGACCGATCCCAAGCGAGCGAGCTACGGCACGAGCAACTACGTGATCGCCATCACGCAGCTCGCGCAGACGACGTTGCGAAGCGTCATCGGGCGCATGGAGCTCGACAAGACCTTTGAGGAGCGCGACGCGATCAACAACAACGTCGTCTCCGCCATCGACGAGGCGGCCATGAACTGGGGCGTGAAGGTGCTCCGTTACGAAATCAAGGACCTGACGCCGCCCGCCGTGATTCTCCAGGCCATGCAGCAGCAGATCACGGCCGAGCGTGAAAAGCGCGCCCTGATCGCCGCTTCCGAAGGGAAGAAGCAGGAGCAGATCAACCTCGCGACGGGTGCGCGCGAAGCCGCGATCGCGCAGTCGGAAGGCGAAAAGCAGGCCGAAATCAACAAGGCCGAAGGCCAGGCCGCGGCGACGCTTGCGATCGCCAAGGCCACGGCCGAAGCCCTTCGCACGGTGGCGGCGGCCACGCAGACCGAGGGCGGAATGACGGCCGTGAACCTGCAGGTCGCCGAAAAGTACGTCGACGCCTTCGGAAAACTCGCCAAGGAGAACAACACCCTCATCGTTCCGGGGAACTTGGGCGACATGAGCGGCATGATCGCTTCGGCGATGAAGATCGTCGAGGGCGCGAAGAAGGCGGGCTGACCGCTCCTTCCTTCCGATTTCGAAGCCTCCCGCCTCCGAGTCGATCGGGCCGGGAGGCTTCGCTTCTGCAGAGGGACGGCGCATGCCGGCGCTCGGCGAAAGAAAACGCGGCTTTTCGCTTGAATCTGCGCCGCGGTTTGCGTACAATGCGCACTTTCTCCTCCACCCGTCCGCTTTTCGATTCGAAAGAAAGGATAGAAGAGTCGGGGAAGGAGACTCTTTTTGAGAACTTTAGAAACAAGGAATTAATCATGCGTCACCGTCACGGTCTCCGCAAGCTCAATCGTACGAGCGCCCATCGTCTCGCCATGCTCCGCAACATGATGGTCTCCCTCATCAAGCACGAAGCCATCAAGACGACTCTCCCCAAGGCCAAGGAACTTCGCCGCGTCATCGAACCGATGATCACGCTCGCCAAGGAACCCACCCTTGCCAACAAGCGTCTCGCCTTCTCCCGTCTTCGCGACCGCGAAGCCGTCGTCAAGCTCTTCGGCGAACTCGGTCCCCGTTTTGCCGCCCGTCAGGGTGGTTACACCCGCATCCTGAAGATGGGCTTCCGCGTCGGCGACAACGCCCCGATGGCCTACATGGAACTCGTCGACAAGGCCGCTCCGGCCGTCGCCGAAGCCAAGGAAGAAAAGGCCGAGTAATTTCGCGCCCCTTCCCGTAAGGATTCGAAAGGCTCGCTTCTCACAAGGAGGCGGGCCTTTTTTCGCTCGGTGGAGGTGCATCATTCGCTAGGTGGAGGTGCATCAACCAGCAAAGAAGTGGACATGAGTCGAGAAGTATACTCAAGGTACACTCAAGCACAGCACATGTATACCAACCCCACCTTTACTTTCTTCCGGAAAACCTGATGCCTTGTGCGAACCACTCCCTAATTTCTTAGCAAAACAATAGAAATTCGGAAATTCGACCTCCCGCCGCCGCGCCCCATCCTCCTCTCTTTCTCCCAACAAACTATACCATAGAAGTAAAACTGTACCAAAAATGCGGGGAAGTATACTTACAAGTGTACTTATGGTACACTTCGAGTACACTTTGACTGCATTGGGTGCAGTTTGCACCGCCGAGATATGCTTCGGTACGGGAACCTCCCGCTCTTTGTCGATTCCCAACTCCTAGCATCGGGTTCTTTGGAAATGACTCGATGAGGGAGGCTTGGGACGACGGGGAACGGCCGATTCCGTCTAACGCGTTAGGAATGAAAATCAACGAGGGAGCCATGCAATTTCTGCCTGAAGATCTGAAAACGGCGATCGAACGCATGCGTCTGATCGGATCGGACACGCAACACTACGAGGTAAAGGCCGTAGGGCAGGGACTGCCGGAGAGTCTCGCGGAAACGGTTTCCGCTTTTGCCAATCGGGACGGCGGCACAATCATTCTCGGACTGGATGAGAAAAATCGTTTTGCGCCGGTCGTTGGCTTCAATGCCAAGAGTGTTGCTGATGCTTTACTGAGACTCGGCAACGACTTGACGCCTCCTTGTCGCCTGGAAATCGAGCGCTATCCGTTCGAAGGCTCGGAAATTGTCGTGGGCGCCGTCGGCCCGGTAGCGCTGGACCAACGTCCGTGTTTCATCACCAGAAAGGGGGTGTGGACCGGGTCGTACATCCGTACCGGGGACGGAGACAAGAGGCTGACGAATTATGAAATCGACCGCATGCGTGAATTTCATCGTCAACCGGCATTTGACAGGGAGCCGGTTTACGAAGCTTCCCTGAGTGACTTGGATCATTCCGTTTTGGAAGCCATCGTCAAAAGAAATCGACAAATCACTCCGCGTGTTTTCGGAAAGATGGAGAGCCATGAGATCCTGGAGAAACTCGGTGCGGTTACCAGGGACGAAAAGAGTCCTGATCGGTACGTCCCGACGCTCGCCGGCCTTCTGGTGGCAGGAAAGTTTCCTCAGGAATTCTTTCCTCGTCTAAACATTACGTTCTCAGTGTATTCGGGGATTACGAAGGCACAGGCGCAGAGAGATTCTTGGCGTTATGTCGAATCTCTCCCTGTGAACGGCTCCATTCCGGAAATGTTGATGACTTCCATGGAGCTGTTGGACAAGCATATGAATCATGGAGCAATCATGCAGGGGGCCCTGAGAAGGGACGTGACGGATTACCCCATTCTTGCTTGCCGAGAAGCAATCGTCAACGCACTGCAGCACCGCGATTATTCGCCTGAAGGACGTGGTTCTCAGGTTCAGATCAATATGTACGCGGACCGACTGGAGATTCTGAATCCCGGGGGTCTCTACGGGGCGGCTTCTTTGAGTACCATTCCCGTAGGGATTTCTGCAACACGGAACGCAAGACTCTCTCAACTGCTCGAATTTACTCCGTACTTGGAAATGGGCGAGCCGGCAGGTTACGTCATCGAAAATCGAGGAACGGGATTGCAGCAAATCAAGCGACAGTTGTCAGAGGCGCTTATGCCGGAGGCGGAGATCAAAGACTACGTTTCGGCATTTCAAATTACTTTCCTGAAGCGGCGTTTGACGCAAGAGGAAGGTAGCGTACGCTCTTGGGACAATTTTGAGGTGGCGCTTGTCTCGGAGCTGCAAAAGAGGGGCAGTTTAACGGTTACCGAAATCATGGAATCCTCCGGACTCTCGCGCAACGCAGTGTCCATTCGCCTGCGTCGACTCAAGGAGCGCGGTCTCATTGAGCCTCTTGAGCGACCGAAGAGTCCCAGGCAGCGTTATCGTTTGGTGCGACGGACTTGATCATGTGGCGTGGCTCACTAAGCCCGAATCATTTTGCATCTTCCGCAAGGATTCGGAAGGCTCGCTTCTCACAAGGAGACGGGCCTTTTTCGCTCGATGGGGGAGCCGTCGAACCAGTAAAGAAGTGAGCATGAGTCGAGAAGTATACTTGTAAGTATACTTAGACCTTTTTGGTACAGTTGAGCACTCGTGGTACAGTTCGTCGGACTTCAGTCGACACAAGCTGAAAGCGTCGACGTATGCGAGTCCGAGACCGAACTCGGTATTGGCTGCCTCGAACAACGCTCACTTGTTCGCAGTACTTCGGTAACCGCCCGCCGGTAACCATCCTCTCCCTCTGGCGAAGAATCCGCCCGGACGGGAGCCGTGTCCGACGGACGTTCCCGCCCCTCCGACGGATGCCGGCGCACTTTGGCTCTGCTCAGAATGAGCGTGAGGTGTTTCCTTCGATTTTCCCGGAGCGTCACCGAGGGTTCTCACAAGGAGGCGGGCCTTTTTGTCGTCCATGCCTCCGCTTTTTCGTCCTGCGGATCACGGGCGAAAGAACGTGAACCTCGCCGGGGACGCGACGAAGATCACGGCTGAAGACGCGACGATTGCGGCCACCGCCGGCGACGCGAACCTCTCGAACGCCGCCGTCGCTGCGGGGTCGTTCGAAGCCTCGGCTACTCAGAACCTGACGGCCGAAAACCTCGCCGTTACGGTCGGGACGGACGAGACGGGCGCCGCGGGCGACGTGACGATCACGGCGACGACGGGCGACGTGGCGCTCACCGACGCGAAGCTCACCGGAACGGAAGGCGGCGTTGGCGACGTGGCCGTGTCGGCGGGCGGCAACGCTCAGCTCGACGGTCTCATGAAGGCCGAGAACGGCTTTGCAGCCGAGTCGGTCGCGATTACGGCGGGCGACACGGTGAACTTCGGCGACGCGCCGCAGAGCGTGGTCGTCTCGAAGGGCGACTTCTCGGTCACGGCTTCCGAGCTTGCGGGCGGCGGTTTCGGTACGGGCGACTATTCGGTTGCACAAGGCGACTTCCGCGTTGACGTCGACGCTGACCTGACGTTGAACGAAGGCTTCCGCGTCACGGCCGAGAACGTTGCGCTCGAAACGGGCGGCTTCACCGCCGATTCGGCCGTGATCCGCGCCGAAGAGACGGTGTCGATCGCCGCTTCCGACGACGTGACGCTCTCGGGAGACACGCTCGTGACGGCGGATGAATCTGTCGGCATCGCTTCGGAAACGGGCGGCATCGCGATGACGGGCGCCGTGACGGTCGGCGACGAAACGACGGATGAAAACGAAGCCTCGGTGACGCTCACCGCCAAGGGCGACGTGATGCAGTCCGTCACTACGGGCGACGGCGGTCTGCGAGGTTCCGACCTCACCGTTGCGTCGAACGAAGGTGCCGTGGACCTCGGCGCCGGCCGCGACGAGTCGATCGGGTCGCAGGGGAACGCCTTTGACCGGATCACCGTGGAGGCGGCCGAGGACGTCAACCTCGCCACCTCGGGACGCGACACCGAAATTGCGGTGAACGAAAAGCAGAACGGCACGGTAAACGGCGACCTCACCGTGATCGGCGAAGAGAGCGGTCTGACGTTTACGGACGACCTTTCGGTGAAGGGCGACGCCGTGATCCAGGGGGCGTCCGTGAAGGGCGAAGGCCTGGAAGCGGAAGGCACGGTCGGGATCCTGACGGCGCTCGACGACGGTGAACGCGAACCCGAAGAATCTTCGGGCGTCGAATTCACCGGTCCGATCTCCGGCACGCAGGTGACGGTGATCACGGGTGAGGGCGGCATCTCGCTCGACCGCGTGACGTCGACCGAAGGTTCGACCTACATCTACCGCGTCGGCGACGAGTCCGTCGCCGACGTGACGGTGGGCGAGGTCGATTCGGCCACGTCCGTGACCATCTTCAACAACCGCGGCGACAACGTGCTCAACGGATCCGTGCACGGCAAAGACAACGTCTTTGCCCTGACCGGAGACGAAGGCTCGACGTCTGGCTCGCATCACCTCGATTCGTCGGACGGCGTGGCCGCCGCGATCGGCGGCATGGGCGAATTCGCGGATCAGGTGGTCGAGAACCTGCCTTCGGGTGCCGGTCCCGGCGCTTGGCGTCCGACCGAACTCCCGAAGATCAGTTTGGACACCCTGATGTCGGGCGCGAACCATGCGGTACACGCCGAACCGCTTCGCGTCCAATGGACGCCTGCGGACGAGTTCTTCTTCCTCAACATGCGTTCCGACGCCGAGGCCTCCAAGGCCGAGTCGGACGAGGAAGAGGAGAGCCCGGCGCTCGAAAAGGGCCTCCCCGCCCGAATCGAACCCGTGATCACGGATCACCGCAAGGTGACGCCGCAGACCTTGGATGAGCTCGGTCTCATCCTGAGCCGTCGGTAAGGCGGAACACCCGAGTGCGGTGATCCGCGCTCAAACGAACGGAGCCCGACCCTCCCGTGTGGAAGGTCGGGCTCCGGCGTTTCGGCGGTTCGAAAGGAACGCGGGCGGTGAGTGCTCCACCTGCCAACCTAACAATCAAGTTCGGTAGCCGGCAGGTCGTTGGTCGGTGATGGATGGGTAGCCAGCACAACGTCAGTCGTCGGAGAGAATTCGCTCGGTGAGTGGTGTGGCGAAAATTTCCATAAACATACTTGGGAATTTCGACGAAAATTCCCAAGTATGATTTGGTAAATACACCATGTCCGTCATTTTTGCCTAAACATACTTTGGATTTTTTGCTAAATTTCCAAAGTATGATTAGCAAAATGCCGGACAACATGATCCCTCGAGACCTCGCCGCCAAAATTCTCCCCGCCACGCCGCCGAAGGCGGTCGTCATATACGGTCCCCGACGGGCGGGAAAAACCACGCTCGTAAAATCGCTGCTCGGTCCTGAAGCCGGTCATATTCGCCTTCTCAATGCCGATCGTCAGGCGGACGTGCGCGTTCTGCAGTCTCTTGAATCCGCCGGCGACATCGAAATATTTCTCTCGAGTGCCGACACGATCGTCATCGATGAGGCACAACGGGTCCCGAACATCGGACTCATTACGAAAATGCTTGTGGACGCCAATCAGAAAACAAAGCTCTTTCTGACGGGTTCCTCTTCCTTCGATCTCGCGCAAGGAGTGCGGGAGTCGGCTGTCGGCCGAATCGTCAACCGCCATCTATGGCCTTTTTCCATGAACGAGCTCGCCAGACAATACGGCTGGGGGTTCGTGGAGGACAATCTCGAGCGCTTTCTTGTGTACGGGACTTTTCCGGAGAACGTGCTGAATGCGGATGACGCTGTGGAAATGTTAATGGACTTCATCGACGACATCATGTACAAGGACGCTTTTTCTCTGGCGCAGATTCGAAATCCGACGAGTCTGAGAAACCTTGTCTACGTTCTCGCACAGAGTGTCGGGCAGGAAGTGTCGTATGACAGTCTCGCCCGCGAGACGCGTCTGAGCAGTCCGACGATCGAGCGTTATCTGGACATCCTGGAAAAGTGCTTCATCATCCGGCGCGTTCCGTCGTTCTCGCGCAACCTGGCAAACGAACTGCGCAAGGGAAAGAAAATCTATTTCTGCGACGTCGGCATCCGAAACGCCGTTCTTGACGATTTCACGCCGTTTACGGCGCGGAGTGATGCCGGGGCGCTTTGGGAGAACTTTTTCTTCATGGAGCGTCTGAAAAAGCACGATTTGGAGCGAACTTTTACGCGGCAGTTCTTCTGGCGGGTTCGCGGGGCGCGTCGCGTCGCCGGCACGGAGAAGGCGGTCGAGTACAGCCGGGAGATCGACTTCGTCGAGGCGAAGGACAATCGCCTGGAGGCGTTTGAGTGCAAGCTGAATCCAAAGAAGAAGGACAGCGGCGGGCAGGAGTTCCGAGACGCGTATCCGGACTGTTCAATTCACGTCGTGTCGCCCCAAAACTGCAGACCGTACTTTCAGTTGCAGTAATTTTCCAACCGACCAATCACCTGCCAACCTACCAACCAGCTTTGGTAGGTTGGCAGGTTGCTGGTAGGTGGAAAGCAACGCAAAAGGCGCTCCGTCCCTTCGAACGAAGCGCCTTTTATCAAGTGCCTTTCGGGCGTTTAGCCGCCGTAGGGCTCCCACTTTCCGCGATTGAGCTTCATGTAGTCCCGGCCCTTGTATTCGAGGACGGCCGCCTGGCCGTTTTCCGAGACCATGTGCGTGGTCGGGAGGTCCTTCACGAGGTTTTCGAGCGGAACGGCTCCCTTCGAATTCGAGAAGAAGTTCGTCTCGATCGTGCGCCCGATGAGGGTGCTGAGCGCGAGGTAGCTCGAATTCCCCGTCACGTGGATCTGTTCCTTCGGGAGGTTCTTGAGACCCACGAACTTCACGAGGACGGGCACCTGCGTGATGCGGCGCGTCGGAATGTCTCGAAGACGCGGCGTCTGGATGCGGTCGCCCCGCACGGCCGCGCCGTGTTCGGGAACGACGATGAGCATCACCTTGCGCTTCCCGCGCTCGAGCTCGTTGATGAAGGTGTTGAGCGAATCGAGGAAGGTCTTCGCGCGCGGCTCAAAGGCTTCCCAGCGGCTGTGCAGAGGCAGGCGGTTTCCGTCGTGGAGCGCGATGAAGTTGAAGAGCGACACCGAGCGGACGTCCTTGTCGCGCGTCATCACGCGGTTCCAGTGGCGCAGTACCGCGAGCGTGTCGGCGATCTCTTCGTTGTTGAAGGACATGTACTTGAGCGGGAACTTCCGCTGCTCGAAGGTGGCCGTCAACCCGGCCTGCGTGCGCATCGTGTTGAGGTAGTTGTCGTACGCGCCGCTGTGGTCGAGGAAGAGATGCTGCTTGAAGCCCAGAGCGTCCAGACGGTTCATGATCTCGCAGTCCGGGCGGCGCGCGTCGTAGAGCGCGTCGTGCGAGGGCTGACCGCAGGCGCCCGTCAAAAGGCGAAGCGCGGCCGGGCCCGAATACGAGGTCGCCGAATTGAACTTGTCGAACCGGATGTTGAAGCGCGAGAAGACGCGGTGGTTCTGCAGGTTCGAGGCTTCGAGGTCGTCGTTCGAGAGCGAGCAGATGTTGAGGATGATGATGTCAAAGGGCGTGTCCTTCGCGGAGATCCCCGTGGGCAGCTGCGCGACGCGGTCCTTTTCGTAGTCGAGGAAGGCCTTGTACCAGGTGTCCACTTCCTCGGCCGACACGACGGCGTCGGTCGTGGTCGCGGCGTTCGCGAGGTTGAGGATCTCTTCGTTCGTCTTCGGGGTGTCGGCCGCGACCGCGGGCACCGCGCGCACCGGGGCTGTGGGCGCCGTAAAGAAGGGCTGCACGATGAGGAAGACGAGATAGAGCGCCGTGATCGTCGTGACGCGCACGAAGTCCCGCAGGAGATAGTAGGCAAGGAGAATCACGAAGCCCCAGCCCACCATGCGGAAGTTGATGAAGTCCCAGGCGAGCTGCACGACGTAGTTCACGGAAAAGCCCGTGATCCCCGACTTGTTGGCGAGGATCGAGTCGATCCCGGGGAGCCAGCTCTCCGACCAGAGAAGGGCCGTGCCGAGGACGAGCGCAATGAGCGCGTGCAGGCGATGAAGCCACTTCCCGCGGATCGGAATGAGAAGGAAGAGGAAGAACGCCGCGTTCAAAAGGAGGTCGAGGCGCAGATAGCCCGTGTAGGCGAGCGCGAACTTCCCGATGAAGTAGACGTTCCAGATGCCGAGCCCGAAGTAGGCGGGCGTCGGCACGGCGGTTTTCTGCGAAGCGGTCACTTATTGGCCCCTTCCGCGGCGGGCGTCTCGACGGCGGGCGCGGCCGGGGTTTCAGACGGGGCGGAGGAGGCCGCCCGGGCGGGTGCACGAACCTCCTGAGCGGCCGGAGCGGACTCGGCCTTTTCATCCCCCTTCGCCGCGGGGGCTTCCTGCTTTTCGGCGGATTCGGGCTTCGCCTCGGAGTTGCCTTCGGACTCGGCTTCCGACTTGGCCTCGGACTTTTCGTCCTTCTTGGCTTCGGTCGTCGCGGCCGGCTTCTTCGCGGGTTCGGCAGGTTCCAGAGCTTCCGACGCCTCCCGGTCGTCGGCCTCCTCGGCCTTCTTTTCGGGAGCGGGAAGGGGCTTGGCGTCCACCGCCGCGCGCGAAACGACGAGCTTGCCTTCGCGGTCGAAGCGGAAGAGGCCCGCGTCAAAGCCCGCGCCGTAGAGCATCAGGACGTTGCGGTAGTAGTTTTCGCCGATGATGGGTTCGGCCTGAATGACGGTGCGCAGAAGATCGGCCGTCTTGGAATTCCCGAGCATTTCGAGAACGCAGGCGCCGAAGCCCGCGTTGCCGGCGCGGTTCGCTTTGCCCGTGAGAATCTCCACCTTCTCGGGCGGCATGTTCATTTCTTCGGTGAGGCGGCGCATCGGGTCGAAGTGCTTCATGAGGACGCCGTAGGAGGGATCCGACGGATCCGTCATGGCGGCCCAGAGATAGACGCGGATCGCGTTGTAGCTTCCGAGCGTGTAGTCTTCGCCTTCGGGGGCGATGAGCTTTCCGGCCTTGTCAATCTTCGCCCAGTCGGGGGAGAAGCCCGCGGGGGCCGTGCGCACGAGCGCGCGGATCGTCCCTTCGGCGACCTCCTTCCAGTAGGGGTCGACGAGCGCCAGGCGGCGCAGGATGAAGACCGGGTAGTAGCTCGGGTTGAGCGTCACGTGGGTCGGGTGGTCAAAGCCGCTTCCGCCCGGAAGGAGGACCTTGCCGAGGTTCGGAATGTCGCGCACGTCGCGCTTGAGGCCCTCCATCATCGCGCGGGCCTTTTCTTCGTAGGCGGGCTCGTTCCAGAGACGTGCGGCTTCGAGAAGGTCGTAGGCGATCCAGAGGTCGGAGTCGGTGGCGTTGTTCGTGTCGATGATGCCCCAGCCGTTTCCGGTCTTCCCCCAAAGCCACGAGGGAAGATTCTTCGTGATGTCGCCCTTGCTCAGATTCTTTTCGGTCCACTCGAGGAGCTTCGCGAAGGTTTCCCGGTCGTCGGCGACGAGCGCGAAGAACATGGCGTAGGACTGCCCTTCGCTCGTCGTGATGGAGCGTTTGTCGCTGTAGTCGATCACACGGAAGTTCTTGTCGATGTTGACCGTCTTGAAGCTGTCCCACATCGGCCAGGCCGCGGCGCGGTCCGCCATCGAGAGGAGGGCCGTCATGGCGCCCGCGAGAAGAAGAGGAGTGAGATGCGATTTCATGGTTTTCGTCCGGACGGGCCTTCGCGCGGGAAGGCTCCGTTCTCTAAAAAGTTTCGGGTGCCGGCGGAAGGTCCCGCCGGCCAAAGAACGTTCGGAGGTCAGTGGGCGCCCTGCGAGCGGCCGCGGATCCAGCGGCGCATGAAGAGGAAGATCCCCGCGCCCGCGACGACCGCGGCGAGGAGGGCGCAGAAGACGAGAACGAACGGACGGTCGGCGAGCGACAGCCACACGCGGCGGAACCACGGCATGTCGCCCACCGTGTAGGTCGAGGCCGGTTCAAAGCCGCGCAGTTCGTCTTCACCCACGAAGACGATGCCGCCCTTCGCAAGCGCCAGGTCGCCCGGATTCGCGAGGCGGCGGTTGAGAAGATGGCCGCTCGCGCCGTCTTCGGCGAGAAGCGCCACGGCCGTGCGGGCGTTGTCGACGGGGGACTTCACGGAGACGATCGCGGCAAAACCCGTGGCGAGGCGTTCGGGTTCGGCAGCGCCTTCCGTCTTTTCGGCGGGCTTCGCAAACCACTTCGAGACGCCGTCGGCCAAAGCGGCGGCCGATTCCGGACTGATGTCCATCACGCCTTCGGGCATGGGGCCGACGATGAGCAGATCCTTCTCTTTGAGAGAGGCCGAATCTTCGGGATTCGCCACGGTGAGGTGCAGGGGCGCCACGCCCGTCGTCGCCGCCATGCGGCCGACGGCGTTCAAGAAGGTCGTGAGTTCAATCGGACGCGCGTCCTGGCGCACGACCGCGGCCGTCCGACTCAGGTCCGCGTACATGGAGAAGGGGAAGGCTCCCTGCGTGAAGAGTCCGATCTCGGGGAGCTGCGCATAGTGGTACATCCCGGAGAATTCGATCATCGACGAGGGGTCGATCTGCACCTGATGCGAGGTGAGGGTCGCCGCACGGCAGTTTTCGGGCGTGCCTTCGTTGGGGTTTTGCTGATAGCCCGCTTCAAAGGAGAGGTCGTTCACAAAGCCGAGTCCCCCCTTATGCAAGGCGCCCGCCGTCACGGCCGGTCCTTCGGGGACGGGCAGATTCACGACGGCAGCGCCGCGGCTTTCTTCGTCGGAGAGGTTCTGACTGTCGGCGAGGGCGCCGTTTACGAGGGTGCGAAGCTGCGCGGCCTGACCCGTGACGGGCTTCGTGTAGCGGTAAAGAAGATTCAGAGTCGCCGACGAAGCGCTCGTGAGATAGGTGTCCGGAGCAAGTCGGAAGGCGACGTGAAGGGGCGGCAGCGTTTCACCGCGGGCCGTCAGCTGTTCGGGGTATTCGATGAGCTGGCTCAGGGGCACCGCGAAGTCGGTGTTCACCCAGTTGGGCGACACGTAGGCGGGAAGAGGATCGGCCGCCTTGAAGTCCTTGATCGCGGCGCGCGGTCCGATGAGGATGCGCCCCGTCGTCGCGAAGGCCTGCGCGGCCGTCACGAGGTCGGCGTCGGTCTTGCCGCCAACGACGAGCATCTTTTCATAGAGACCGCCCGGGGCGTCGAGCATGAGAAGTTCCGGTCCTTCAAAGGGTGCCAGTTCCCGCAGAAACGCCGGACGATTTTCGTTCGTAGCGAAAACGACGAAGTGACCCTGGGCGGGAACTTCCGAGAAGTAGACCGGGAAGTCGGAGCCGCGCCAGGCGCTCGCCGCGGCGACGCGGCCCGTCACGATGGCGGCGGCGCGAAGGGCGTCTTTGGAAGGAGCCGAAGCGAAGACCACGGGGAGCGTCGTCGCCTTTTCGACCGAGGTGTCGACAAACGGCAACGGGAGCTGCGCGAGGTCGTTCGTCAAGCGCAGGTTCTGCTTTTCGAGCGTCAACTGGCTCGTCGGAGAAATGTCGAGCCAGAGCGCGCTGTTTCCTTCGTTTTCGCAAACGATCGAGTAGTGCCCGACGAATTCGACGCTCAGCTGATTGCGCGTCTTCATGGACTTCGCGTTGAGCGCGACCGAGAGGCTCGTGGGCTTGCCGAGCATTTCCTTCGTGATCGCGGTGACGCCCTGAAGTTCTCCGTTGAGGTAGACGTTCAGCTGCGAGGTCCCGGGAATCAGCGAGGGAGAGGGCGTAAACGAGAGGTCGAGCGTCGCCTTCGAAACGATTTCGTCCGCGCGCACGCCGAAGTCGAAGTACTGCGTCGGCATCGCGCCCGTAAGCTTCACCGCGGTGGCGAGTCCTCCGGGGACGAGGCGGATGAGGTCGTGCGACTCGGCGACGGAGGCCGTCGCGTCGGTGCGCCACACGGGCGCGGGCGCGTCGGCGGCGAAGACCGGCTCGGCAAGACCGAGGGCGAGCGTAAGCGAGGCCGCGATCGTGGTGAGCGCGGCTCGGTGTGTACGGTGCTTTCTCGTAAGGAAGGACATCATGAAACCCTTTGGGTGGCGGCCTGACGCGGGATGCGCGGCAGGAGCGAAAGAAGAAAACGGATCAGTCGGCCGACGCGGCCGGGCAGGAATTCCAAAAGCGACTTGTAGCCGTAGAGCGCAATGCGGATGAGGCGCAGGAAGCCCGCGACGAAGCGGTCGTCGACCTCGCCTTCGGGGGGCTCGGCCCAAATGCCTTCGCGCGCGAAGGTGCAGCGGTTGAGCCGCACTTCTTCGGCGCGGTCGGCGAGAAGCACGCGCACTTCGAAGGCCTTGTCTTCCAAAAGCGTCACGCTCGTGCGGAAGACGTGCGCTTCGCCTCGGGTCGGAATTTCGACGAAGAGCTCGTCCCCTTCGGCGAGGTTCTTGAGCGCTTCGGGATCGACTTCGAAACGGAGGTGCTCCTGCGAGAATTCGCGAAGCCGCGCGGCGAACGCGTCGGAAAGCTTTTCCCCGCGTCCCACGCGGACGCCGACGTTGAGCGGCACGCGCGGGAGGCGGTGCTTCTGCACCTCTTCCACGGCGACCGCGGCGGAAGCGCCGAGGACGACGAGGTTGTAGAGAATCCAGCCGAAGTTGATGAGCAGGGTCGAGACCTGCGGGTCGGCGGCGACGATCGTCTTGTAGATGCCGACGGCGAGCCCCGCGAGATTCAAGGCGATCAGAACGAGGATGGGCTTCGCGATTCCCCAGTCGACGTACTTCTTGTCGATCGTCATGCCCTTGGCCGTGACGTTGAACTTCCCTTTGTGCGGGAAGATGAGGGCGACGGTCGTCGGAAGAAGGATGTACCAGGAGAGCACCGTTTCGTAGACGGCCCCGAGGAAGGGATAGCGGTAGCCCCGCTGCAGGATCTTGTTCGTAATGGCCGAGTGCACCATGTGCGGGATCACGTAGGCGAAGATGGCCGCGGCCGACGCGTAGATCACGTAGATGTCGGCGAACATGTAGGGCAAAGGCGCGGCGAGGAACACCAGGCGCGGAAGCCCGTGCAGGAAGTGCACCATCGCGTTGAAGAAACACAAACGCTGCGGAAGCGTGAGGCCCTTCCCCGAGAAGGGGTTGTCCAGGCGGAAGATCTGAATCATTCCTCGAGCCCAGCGGATGCGCTGCCCCACGTGGGCGGAGAGCGATTCGGTGGAGAGCCCCGAAGCGACGGGCTTCGAGATGAAGGCCGACTTCCAGCCGAGGCGGTTGAGCTTCAAGGACGTGTGGGCGTCTTCCGTCACGGTTTCCACCGCGATCCCGCCGATCTGCATGAGGGCCGCACGGCGCATGACGGCGCTCGAGCCGCAGAACATCACGGCGTTCCAGGTGTCGTTCCCCTTCTGGATGAAGTCGTGAAAGAGCGAATTCTCGATCGGCATCGCCCGCTCGAGGTGGAGGTTCTTCTCGAAGGGATCGGGCGAATAGAAGTGGTGCGGCGTCTGCACGAGCGCGATCTTCTCGTCCTTGACGAGCCAGCCGACGGTGGACGTCAAAAAGTCGCAGGAAGGCACGTGGTCGCAGTCGAAGATCACGATGAATTCTCCGTTCGTGATCCCGAGCGCGTGATTGATGTTCCCCGCCTTGGCGTGGTTGTGCTCTTCGCGCTTGATGTAGCGTACGCCCACCGATTCGGCGAATTCCCGGAAGGCGTCGCGGCTTCCGTCGTCAAGGAGATGGACCTTGAGCTTGTGTGCGGGCCAGTCGAGGTTGAGCGCCGCAAAGACGGTGGGCTTGATGACTTCGAGCGACTCGTTGTAGGTCGGAATGAAGATGTCGACCGTGGGCCAGACCGAGCGGTCGGCGGGCAGAGGGCAGGGCTTGCGGTTCAGAACCCAGCAGACCTGGAAGTACCCGAGCACCGTCACGACGAAGGCGTAGAATTCGGCCGCAAGAAGAAGGACCGAGAAGAAGAGTTCCGCGGGCGACGACGGATGAAGCGTCGCCGTGCAGCGCCACCAGAGGTAGCGGGCCGACACCACGACCGAAATCACGAAGAGGACCATGAGCGTCACGCGCGCACGGATGTGCGTGAAGCTCCAGGCGGAAATCAGCATGATCGAGAGGAAGATCACCTGACCGCGGAAGTCGAAGGGCTGCGTGATGCAGAGAACGGCAAGACCGATCGCGAGCACCGCGGCCGTCCCGACGAGGATCGACTGCAGGCGCTTCTTCGGTTCCGATACCGGGTCCGGACGGTGTTCGCCCCCGTCTTCGCTCAAAGAACCGATCCCCGAGAGCCAGCGGCTCCCGACGGCGCCGATTTTCTCGCCCAGCGCCCCCACGGCCGACGTCACGCCCGTGACGAGGCGGGCGAGGGGATTCTCGCGTCGGAAGCGCTGCCAGTCGAAGGCGTAGATGACGAAGAGAAACACCGACTGCAGCGCGACGCGGATCATGTCGGCGACGGTGGGGCGTTCGAAGTTGACGTGGGGGAAAAGCTCTTTGCGGTGCTCGCGGACGTTTCGCCAGTAGCCGCTCTCAAGCGGCACGAAAAGCCAGGCCAAGAGAAGTCCGAGGCTGTTCAAAAGAAGCGAAACCGTCCCCGTGCCCGCATCCGCCCACTCGGCGATGCTGCGCGTAAAGTGTTTTCGGATCGAATGGATCGAAGAGGAGAACATGTAGGGGCCGTGTCGATGTCGCCGTAATCGGGGCGGTGAAAATAAAAACAGACCGAAGGTCCGGAAGACGCCGGCCCCAGTCTGTCTTTTCAGGTCAAGGGATTATACGGCTATCCTTTCGGAGGGGGGCGAATTGCTTAGTGGAAAGCAATGTTTCGATACGGTTTTATGACGTTTTTGTGACGGGGACGGCGGAGGCGCGGTTCGGCGTTGTCCCGGTGCGCTGCGGGAGGTTCCGGTTCGTGTTCCGGAGCCTTCGGGAAATTCCTGAGGGAGAAGAGATTTGTCGGAAGTGGAAATTCCGGTCCTTCGGAACCGCTTTCCGCAGACGACATTCAGGGAAAAGATAAGTATTCTCGTTTTAAGAACGCCCTTGACGAAAACCTTGCGGCGGGCGGCGTTGAAAGGCGGCGGACGCCGCCGCATTCCCTGAGTTTTCTCTCCGGAGCGGGAAAACTAGGGAATTTCTTTTAGAGGAACAAGCTTTTGTCAAGAGGATTTCTCCTCATGGCGACTTTGATCAAAAGTCGATAGAGTTTGCGTCGGATTTCGCGACCGAGCGAAATCCGGACCAATCCGCCGCAAAGTCTCGCCGTGAATCCTGTTGGCGACGATCCGCGGCATCATCAATGAACACGCATGAGGACCAAACCATGTTTACTCGTCGTACTCTTTTCCGCACCGCCACCGTCGGTGCGCTCTCGCTTACGTCTCTTGCCGGCGTCGCCGAAGCCAAAGTGAAGAATCCCCTTCCCGCCGCCAAGGTGAGCGAAAAGCGTCGCGTGCTGATGCAGTCGAGCTCGCGCTATCACAATTCGGGCTATCTCGACTTCTGCGACGAACAGTACGAAAAGCTCTACGGCTCCGAGAAGCACGAAATCCTTTTCATTCCGTATGCCCGCGTCAGCAGCTCCTACGACGGCTATGAAAAGCAGGTCCAAGACGCCTTCAAGCGCTACGGCCACAAGATCGTCTCGATCCACCGCTTCGACAACCCCGTTGAAGCCGTCAAGAAGGCCGAAGCCATCGCCGTGGGCGGCGGCAACACCTGGGCGCTCACGACGCGCATGTACGAAGCCGGCATCATCGACCTGATCCGCGACCGCGTCAACGCCGGCATGCCCTACGTCGGCTGGTCCGCGGGCGGCAACGTCGCCTGCCCGACGCTTCGCACGACGAACGACATGCCGATCGCCGAACCCCCGTCTTTCAACACCTTCGGTTTCTGCCCGTTCCAGACGAACCCGCACTTTATCTCGGGCGGCACGGCCGGTCTCAACAACGAAACGCGTGAAGACCGTCTCGAAGAGTTCCTCGCCTACAACCGCGACGAAGAAGTGATCGGCCTCCCCGAAGGCACGGCCCTCTTTATCACCGGTGAATTCAACTGCGAAGTGCTCGGCCCGAAGGACGCCGAACCGCTCTACTGGTTCCGTCAGCCTGAAAAGAAGTTCGGCAAGATGAAGCTCGAACGCATTGCGCTTGGCACGAAGTTTGACCTGCGCAACGTCGTCCCGGGCGGCAAGCTCTAATCCGCTTTGCGGCTTACTGCAAACCGAAAGCATTCGGCAGCCGAAAGGCTGCCGAATTGCATTTGAGACCTGGTCGACGGCCGTGCGGAAACGGTCAATGCCGTTCTGGCTCTGTTGCCTTCAACTCTTCAGAAAATCAGACATCATGACGTACTTCGGCTCCTCCGGGGTCCAGAGGAATTTCAGACGATCAATGTTGTCCACGGCTGCCCAAAGGACCAGGAACCGGCAAAAGGAGATCTGACCGGTCCGTTCGAAACGGGCGATCGCACTTTCCGGAATGCCTGTTTTTTCCGCAAGCTTCCTGCGCGAAAGACCCAGGGCCAGGCGGCGGTACTTCACGTACTGCGCCGTCAGTTGCAGTGCGTCTCCGGGTGTGAAAAGATTGCGGAGGCTCTCAGAAACTTCACAGTAATTTATTCTCTTCGTAGGAAAAAGAAAGATTCGTCGATGATTCGGATCATAGTGCATTGAGGGGCACTCGTTCCTCTTTGACGGAATTCTCAATATTCATGTGCGGACAAGGGAATCGGCACGGCATTCAAAAATAGAAACAGGGAGGCCGTCTGCTTTGGAACGGCCTCCCTGCGTAGTCACGTTTTCGATGCTTGAGTCCAAGGCGTTCCAAGGACCTGAGTCACGAAGAGCGAGTCAAGGAGCGATCGACAAACGGAGTCGGTCTTTTCCTCCTCGTCAGTAGAGCGAGAACATCTCCTTCACCGCGGCGGGCGAATCCGTGCGGGTGAGGGCGAGCTGCAGAAGAACGCGGGCCTTCCAGGGAAGGAGCGACCCCGAGGGGATCCAGCCCGCTTCCTGCCAGTGCGCGAGGCCTTCCACCGTCATGCCGCCGCCGACGCGGGAAGCGCGCACGACGATGACGCCCGCCTTCGAGGCTTCCATAAGCGCCTCTTCGGTATTCCCGTGCACGGAGCCGTTCCCGGTCCCGGCATGAATGATCCCGCAGGCACCCGCCGCCACGGCGGCGCGCACGAGCACGCCGTCGTCGTCTGCGTGGGAGACCACGATGTCGACGCGCGGGAGTTCGTCGGGGAGGTTTTCGACCGAGAACGGCGTGCGAATCGTGTGGGCGCGCGAAGGACAACGGAAGAATTCGATGCGCGGGCCCGCGATCATGCCGATCGCGCCGAAGTCGCGCGAGAAGAAGGTCGCGACGTTCGTGGGATTCGTCTTCGTCCCTTCGCGGGCGTCGAGAATGAGGTCGTTCAGAACGATGAGGACGCCCTTCTTCTGGGCGGCCGGGGTCGAAGCGACGCGCACGGCGTTGTAGAGGTTGAGCGGACCGTCGGCGGAGAGGGCCGTCGCGGGACGCATCGCGCCCGTGAGCACGACGGGCTTGGCGGTATTGAGGACGAGCGTGAGGAAGTAGGCGGTTTCCTCTAGCGTGTCGGTGCCGTGCGTCACGACGATCCCGTCGATGTCTTCGCGCGCGGCGTAGGCTTCGATGCGCTCGGCGAGCGCACGCCACACGCCGTAGGTCATGGAGCTCGAGTCGATGTTGGCGACCTGTTCGACTTCGAGTTCGGCAATCTTTTCAATTCCCGGCACGGCCGCGACGAGGTCGGTCACGCGGAAGTTTTCAATGCCGTAGCCCGTCATCTGGTCGGGGCTCTTCCCGGAACTCACGATGGTGCCGCCCGTGGCGAGAAGGGCGATGCGGGGTCGTTCGATCGACATGGCGAGAAATCCTCTTGCGGTAATAAATGGAAAGCCATGAGTGTAGCGCGTCGCAACGCTTTCGAGGGGGCCTGCGGTGGACGTCGGACTGTCTTTTCACGCCAAGCCGGCGCTACCGACGCGTCCTTCGAAGGCCGATGCACCCCGAAGGGCGTCGCGGAAGCCGACTTCGGGCGCAGGCGTCGTGAAACACCTGTCGGACGGGGCGCAGTTCTTTCTGTTGCGCAAAGGACAACGCGGCGGATTGCTTGAAGAAGCTTTCCGCCGCAAGAGGAGTCGTGAACGGTCGCGCCCGCTCAAGGCCGCATCAGAAAGTCGAGCGCCATCGCCGCTTCGATCCGTACGCCCGCCATGAAGCAACCCTCGTCGGGCCGGAAGGCGGGGTGATGGTTCGCGTAGGGGTAGCCTTCTTCCGCGGTGCCGCCGCCGAGGATCAAGTAGACCGACGGCACTTTTTCGGCAAAGGCCGAGAAGTCTTCCGAACCCGTCATGCCGTTGCCCGTTCCGACCTTGTCCGCGGGCATCACTTCCTTGGCGACTCTCAGGGCCCGTTCGATCATGGCCGGATTCTGAAGCGTCGCGGCGCAGCCGCGGACGGCGTGGATGTCGACCTCCGCCCCGTGCACGGCCGCGACGCTTCGCGCGACGGCCTCGATGCGCTCGAAAAGGAAATTGCGGTCCTCTTCGCTCTTCGTGCGGAAGTTGACGCCGATTTTTGCGGTGTCGGGAATGACGTTCACGGCGTTTCCCGCCTGAAAAATCGTGGGGGAAACCACGGCGAAGCGTCCGGGCGGGAGGTTTCGCGAAACGATCGTGTGCATCGCGAGGACCATTTCGGCCCCGACCAGAATCGGATCGACCCCGGCGTGGGGCATCGAGCCGTGCGTGCCGCGGCCGCGGATCGTGACGGTGATTTCGTCGCAGGTGGTCGTGACGGCGGGCGTCGTCGTGACGCGCACGAGTCCGATCGGATCGTTCATGACGTGCAGTCCCACGCAGGCGTCGACGCCTTCGAGCACGCCCGCCTTCACCATTCCCTCCGCACCGCCCGGGGCCTGCTCTTCGGCGTGTTGAAAGAAGAACTTGACCGTCCCCGGAATTTCGTCCTTGATCGACAAAAGAAGCTTCGCCGTCCCGAGGAGCATCGCCGCGTGGGCGTCGTGCCCGCAGACGTGCGAAACGCCCGGAACGACGGAGCGGCACGCGAGCCCCTCGGCCTCTTCCACGGGAAGCGCGTCGATGTCGGCGCGAAGCGCGATCGTGCGCCCCGGACCCTTTCCGCCCCGGAGCGTCGCGACGCGGCTCGTGGGCGTGGGACTCTTGACGTCGTCGTAACCCATGGCGCGCAGTTCGGTCTCGATGTAGGCGGCGGTTTCGTACTCTTTGAAACTCAGCTCCGGATGCCGGTGAATGTGGTTGCGCCAGGCGAGAACGTCCCGGCGGAGTTCTTCGGTGAGAAGCGGATCGATGAGCGCGTTGAGTTCGGACACGGTTTTCCTCCTTTTTGCCGTTTCGGTTGTCTGCACGACGGAAAAGCCTAGCCGAGAAGGCCTTCTCTTCGTCGAGGGGCGGCGCGCAAAAATGAGGATTTCTTCCCGCAGGACAAACGCCCTCGGGCGGATGCCGTAGACGGTCGGGAAATGGTCGACCAATGACGACCAAAAGAAGGCAATCGGTTGAAAAAGGTTCGCCAAAACCGACTGTTGGGTAGTTTTGCCGAAGTCCCCCGAAGCTCGCGCAAAGAACCTTTAAATCGTTGTGCGGGAAGCTGACGCGCTCACAAAAAGGAGAGTAGAGTGACTCTCACGACAGCGCAAAACGGGGTCGGCGGAAAAGAACGCGGCCTCGGATGCGCAAAGAACGAAACACTCGACACGCAAACCCAGGAAGGAAAACGCCATGCTGAAATTCGGACTCAAATCGAAATGCTTCGCCCTCGTTGCCGCCGCCCTCATGGCGGGCGGCGTCTCCGCGGCCGACAAGATCCGCGTCGCGAGCGAAGGGACCTTCGCCCCGTTTGAGTTCATGAACTCAAAGACGGGCCAGCTCGAAGGTTTCGAAATCGACCTCGTCAAGGCGCTTTGCGCCAAGATGGGCAAGGAACCCGAAATCACGATGTACAAGTTCGACGGGATTCTCCCGGCGGTTCTCTCGAACACCGTCGACTTCGCCGCCGCGGGCTTCGCGATCACGGAAGAACGCAAGAAGAAGGTGCTCTTCACCGATCCCTTCTACAAGTCCGGGATCACCGTGATTCTGCCCGCCAAGAGCGATCTCAAGATCGAGAAGTTCGAAGACCTGAAGGGTAAGAGCATTTCGGTCCAGATGGGCTCCATCAGCCACGACAAGGCCAAGACCATTCCCGACGCCCAGATCACGACCTTCGACCAGAGTCCCGACGCGATCCTCAACATGATCCAGGGCGGAAGCGACGCGGCGATCAATTCGCTCGCCTCGACCGACTACATGATCGCGACGCGTCCGGCTCTCGCCAAGCAGGTGAAGCGTCTCGACGTCGAGCAGGGCAGCTACATGGCCATGGTCGTGCCGAAGAACCGTCCCGAAACGCGCGACGCCCTCAACAAGGCCCTCAAGGAAATCATGGCCGACGGCACCTACGACAAGATCCACCAGAAGTGGTTCGGCCGCCCGGCCACCTGGAACAAGACGCCCGCGAAGTAAGGCTCGCGGTTGTGGTCGGGGCGAAGACTCCTTGCGGGGTTTTCGCCCCGAGTCATTTTCGAAAGAACGCCCGGAAGCGGCCGGAAGGCGACTTGTCGCCTGCAGTCTCCAGGCGTTTTCGTTCAGGGCTCGATCGTTTTGATCACCCGGCAGGGGTTGCCGACTGCGACGACGTTCTCCGGAATCGATCGGGTGACGACGCTGCCCGCACCGATCACGCTGTTGCGCCCGATCGTCACGCCCGGAAGCAAAATGGCGCCGCCGCCGATCCAGACGCCGTCTTCGATTTTGACGGGGCGCGCAACGGTTCGGCAGAGGCCTTCGCCCGGAATGTCTTCGGTGACGAGCCGTTCGGATAGGCGCGTCGAGTGCGTCCCCGTATAGATCTGCACGTTGGGAGCGATGAGGACGTTGTTCCCGATGTCGATGCGGTGGTTGTCGATGAAGGTGCTGTTCATGTTGATGACCACGTTGTCGCCGATAAAGATGTGGCGGCCGAGTTCGCAATGAAAATCAATGTCGAGATGAACGCCCTTTCCGACGTGTCCGAAGAGTTCGCGCATCAGGCGCTTCTTTTCTTCGCCGTCGTCGTACTCGACGTCGTTCAACTGCCGCAGAAGCTTTCTCGCCCGACGGATCATTCGGAGAAGGTCGGGATCCTTCCCGCCGACGAAGGGAACGCCAGCGAGGCACTTTTCGTATTCCGTGGACATGATTCTTCCTTGCATTTGAGAGAACATGAGGCAACCGGCGAAGCGCCCGATGGTGCCTCCTTTCGTTCAGTCTACAAAAGCGGAGCTTCCGATCGGCTAAGATCCGTTTCGCTTTTTCGTACGAACGTCCCGTAACTCTGGGAAGGAGGGGGAAAAGGACGGTCGCCTCATCCGGTCCATGCCGTTTCACCGGTCGGACCGCTTCGTCGTCATTTTTCGTTCTTTTGACGAGTGTCAAGACCGGCCAACACGGGCGGCGGGGATTGCCGGTCGGGACGAGTAAAATGAGTTTTGTTTTCAATGGCTGAGGAAATCCTCCCCGGCGCAGACATCCCAAGACAAAGGACAAACAAAATGAACGAAACCACCAAGTACGGACTCTTTTTTGTGGGCGGCGTGATCGTGGGCGCGCTCGGCGCCGTGGCCCTCACGCGCGGCAAGCTTGACGTCAAGCCCCTCGCGACGAATCTTCTGAGTTCCGGCATGGATCTGCGCGACAAGATCATGGCGGGCGTCGAAGGCGTCAAGGAAGACCTCGCCGACGTCGTGGCCGAAGCTGAAGTGAAGGCTCAGGAAAAGAAGCTTCAGAAGGAAGCTCAGGAGGCCGCCGCCGCGACTGAAACGCCGGCCGCTCCCGCGGCGGAAGAAATGAAGCCCGCCGCGGCCTAAGGGTCGTTTGAGAGCGATTCTCAATGTTCGTCGGGGTGCGGCGAAGGCCGCGCCCCGACACGCTTTATTCTCCGGCCGCGTCCGAGAGGAAGAACGGGGACGCACGTCTCCCTTTTTCTCTTTGCGCAGGCCGAATCACACTTACTAGAGGCCCTTCATGGTCTTCAAACTGGTTCACGAAGTCGGCAACCGCACCCGTTGGCGCACCGACGGGACGATGAGCCTCGCCTCGGCGAAGCTTCTCGCCGACGAACTCGAACAAACGCCGGGCGTCACCGGCCTTCGCGTCAATCCCCGCACGGGATCGGTAGTCGTGACGGTGGCGGACTGGGACGCGCGCGAGCGCGTCGCCCGTTACTTTGCGTCGCTCGAAAAGGCGCCCCTCATCACGCGCGTCGACACGGCGGCCGCCCGCAGGGCGCTCGCTCAGGCGGCGACCGCTAAAACGGAATCGGCGGCTTCTGGCGACTCCGCGGCGTCCTCCGCTCTTTCGGAGACGATCGCGACCGTCAACCGAGCGCTCTCCGACATGCCGGTCCTGCACGTCTGGCAGCGTCTTTCGAAATACTTCCTGGGCGGCGTTTCCGGACGCGGCCGCTCGGTTGCGGGCCGCGCCGGATCGGGCGCCCTGGCGGTCTCCGCCGAGAAGCCCGAGCGCGAAGAAGGGGCGCTTGACTTTGCGCCGCTCACCCGCTTTCTCTTCCTGCGCCCGCTCCTTCCCGTGGGACTCAACGCCGCGAACGCGCTTCTGGCGAGCGTTCCCTTCGTGCTCTCGGGCGTGAAGTCGCTCCTTCGCGGACGCTTCGATGTGGCGGTTCTCGACGGCGCGGCGTTGCTCGTGTCGTTCTTGCGTCGGGACTTCCGCACGGCGGGGCTTCTGATCGTGCTCCTGGGCCTGGGCGAAATGCTCGAATCCTATACGCGCAAGAAGTCGATGGCGAGTCTCGCCGACGAGCTCGCCCTTCGTGTCGACAGCGTCTGGGTGCGCCGCGGAGACGGAAACGTCAAGATCGCGCTTCGCGACGTCACGAAGGAAGACGTCGTCGTGGTGCACGCGGGGAACGCCATTCCTGTGGACGGCATCGTGGTCGACGGCGACGGCAGCGTCAACCAGGCCTCGATGACGGGCGAACCCTTGCCCGTCCACCGCATGAAGGGCGGCACGGTCTTTGCTGGCACGGTCCTTGAAGACGGCGAACTCATGATCCGGCCCACGGGCGTGGGCGACGGCACGCGTCTGCAGCAGATCGTGCGCTTCATCGAGAATTCCGAAGCCGCCAAGGCCGGGATCGAAGGCAAAGCCCTCAAGTGGGCGGACCGCATCGTTCCCTATCACTTCCTCCTGGCAGGACTCGTGTGGCTCGTGACGCGGGACTTCGCGCGCATGGCCTCCGTCCTCATGGTCGACTTCAGCTGTGCGCTCCGTCTTGCGACGCCCTTGGCGATTCTCACCGCCATGCGCACGGGTACCCAACGGGGCGTCGTCGTGAAGGGTGGCAAATACCTCGAAGCCCTTGCCGAAGTCGACACGGTGGTTTTCGACAAGACGGGGACGCTCACGGCGAGCGCTCCGAAGTTGGCGGACGTCGTCACCTTGGACGACGCGCACGACGCGGACGATCTTCTCCGTCTCGCCGCGTGTCTCGAAGAGCACTTCCCGCCCCCCGTCGGCCGCGCCGTCGTGCACGCCGCGGAAGCCAAGGGCCTCGCCCACACGATCGAAGCGCACGACGCGAAGATCGACTACGTTGTGGCCCACGGGATCGCCTCCTCCGTCGAAGGGGAGCGCGTGGTGTTGGGCTCTCGCCACTTCGTGGAGGAAGACGAAGGGATTTCGGTCGAAGTCGGGCACGAGGCGGCCGAACGCCTCGCCCGCGAAGGAAAATCGATTCTCTATCTCGCCGTCGGCGGGCGTCTCGCCGGTCTTCTCGGGATCGAGGATCCGATCCGCGAAGAGGCGAAATCCGTCATCGCGGCGCTTCACGAGCGCGGCGTCAAGGAAGTCTGGATGCTCACGGGCGACGACGAGCGCACTGCGCGGGTCGTTGCCGAAAAGCTCGGAATCGACCACTATCGCGCGGGGATTCTTCCCGCCGACAAGGCGGCCGTCGTGACGGCTCTGAAGGAAAAGGGCGCCAAGGTCCTCATGGTGGGGGACGGCGTCAACGACAGTCCGGCGCTCTCCGCCTCGCATGTGGGCGTCACGCTTCGCGACGGCGCGGACATCGCGCAGGAAGTGGCCGACGTGGTGTTGACCGAAAACACGTTGACGGGCCTCCCCGTCGCGATGGACCTCGGCAAGGCCGCGATGGCGCGCATCCGTCAGAATTTCGTCGCGTCCGTCGGTCTGAACGGCCTCTTCCTTGCGGGCGGTCTCACCGGGATCCTCATGCCCGCCGCCGGAGCGCTCCTTCACAACGGCACGACGATCGGCGTGTGCCTCAACGCCATGCGCAATCCCGATGCCAAGGGGATCAACGGCAAAGATCTTCTCTCCGACATCGGGGAGAACCTTCGCCATGCGATCTCGCACGTCACCGACACGCTCGAGCGTGCGGAAGGCGCGGCCTCGACGCAGACGGGCGGTCAGGGTGGCCGGGGCGGTCACGGGCGCGGACGTCTTCCGACGCTCGCCTGACGCCGACGATCTGCAGATACAGAACGACTTAAGGAGATCCATCATGCAAGCAATCACGACCGAAAGCCTTCTCGCTTCGGTGCGCTCCTTCGTTCCGGGGCGGCTTCGCCTGCGGCACCCGGCTCTTGCCGAACTCTCGGACGACTTGGCCGACGGACTCGTTGCCTGGCTCAAGACGAAGCCGGGCATGACGGAGGTCACGCTCAACCCCCGCGTGGGAAGCCTTCTTCTTCTCTGGGATGAGTCGCAGGCCGACTGGACCTTTGAAGACTTGGCCGAAGAAGCGGCCGGGCTTTTCGCGCTCTTTGCGCCCGCGGACGAATCCGTCTGCGGGGTCGACGGCGAGTGTGCCGAGCCGACCTGCGAAGCCTGCGAAAACGCCGGGGAGGTTTCGTCTTCGGGTGAAAAGGCCGAGTCCTCGACGGAAGACGCCGGCCGTTGCCGCGCCTGCGCCTCCGTGAAGGCGTCGGTCGAGACCCTCGCCGAAACGCTCGAACCGGCGGGGGAAGCACTGAAGCGTTGCGGTCAGAAGGCGCTCGACCTCGTCGCGCCCATTGTGGTGCCCGAGAAGAAAGCGAAGGCGGGCGCCCGCACGCGCCGCGTCGCGCAGAACCGTCTGATGGGCGGGGCGCTCGCGGGCTCCACCGCGGCGATCTTCCTTCGCGCCTGGGGCGCCCACTGGGTGCTCGGCTCCGTCTTCTTCGGGTTCCTCGCGGTGCACCTCTGGCAGCACCGCCGCGTGCTCTGAGAAACTTTGCGCCCGACGGCACGGCGCCCTGCGGGGCGCCCGTCTTTCGGGTAGAGTGGGGCGGACGTTCTGCGTGAAGCCTCTGACTTCGCGCGGACGCCCGCCTTTTTCCTTGACCGTTCGCCCGAGTACTCGACGGACGATTTTCTCCCTCTTTCTCCGGAGCCGCCATGCCCGTCAAAACCATCCGCGCGGTGACGCTTGCGATTCTCTTTCTCGTGGCGCTTGCGCTCGCCTTTCTCTCCTTTGCGCTCCTGCTTCTTGCGGTGGTGCTCTGCATCTTCTTTGCGCTCCTCGCTTTCCTTGCGGCGCCCGAAGAGACGAAGGCCTTCGTGCGGGGTTCCCGCGACACGGTGGACGCCTGGGTGCGTGCCATGGTGAAGCTCGTCGAAGACGCGGGCCGCATGATGGAGGCGTGGATGGCGAGGTTTGCCGGCGGGACGGCGCAGGCCTCCGAGGCGAACGCAGGGGAAGAGGAAGCTGCGAAGAAGCCGGAGGCGGCTTCGGAAGACGCGTCGGATCGTCCCGCACCGACGAAGGAAAACGCCTTGACGGAGACCGCGAAGACGACGGAGAGCGTCGCAAAGACGCCCGAAGGTTGAGGCGGAAGACGCTTCGAACGAATCCGCTCTCCCACACAATGAAAAAACCGGCGATCCGCACACAGGTCGCCGGTTTTGCCGTATGGGCGAAGAGAAGGAGTCTCCAGGGCCTCAGGAGAGCGCTTCAGGCGACTCGGGAAGAATCTGACCGCCGTCCACCACGAGGCTCTGGCCCGTGACGTAGTGCGCTTCCTTCGAGGCAAAGAAAAGGACGGCCGTCCCGATGTCTTCCGGCGTGCCGAGGCGCTTCATGGGAATGCAACGCGCCATTTGGGCGAGGTACTCGTCGCCGAGACCGTCCAAGCCCTCCGTCGCGATGTTCCCCGGCTGCACGGCGTTCACCGTGATCCCGTAGGGAGCGAGTTCGATCGCGGCCGTGCGCATGAAGCCGAGCTGTGCGGCCTTGGACGCCCCGTAGTGCGCCCAGCCCGGATAGCCCGTGATCGGGCCCGTGATGGAGCTCGTGAGCATGATGCGCCCGTAACCCTGCTTTTTCATCACGGGAATCGCGGCCTGCACCGAGAGGAAGGTCCCCTTGACGTTCACGTTCATGACGCGCTCGAAGTCGGCTTCCGTCATCTCTTCGAGCTTAGCCTGCGGGAAAATCCCTGCGTTGGCGCAGAGCACGTCGAGGCGGCCCCAGCGTTCCACGGCAAGGCGCACCATTTTTTCGCAGAAATCGCGCTTCGTCACGTCCCCCGCGATGCCTTCGGCTTCGACGCCGAAGCTGCGGAGTTCTTCCGCGGCTTCACGGCACTCGTTTTCTTCGAGGCCCGCGACGAGGACGTTGGCGCCCGCCTTGGCGAGCACCCGCGCAATGCCGCGGCCGATGCCGCGTGAACCGCCCGTAACAATGGCCACCTGATTCTGAAGACTGCCGAGCATGGGAAAACCTCACTCAAAAGGGAAGACGAAGGCCGCCGCTTTCTCACGGAAGCGGCGGGATGCGAAGCGGGTGTGCAGGATTTCAGGGGAAAATCAACCGAAGATCTTGCACCAGAGCCAGGCGGGAACGCCGAAGATCACGAGGTAAGTGATGATCATCGCGGCCGCCTGCACGAAGTGGCTCTTCGAGATCCCCAGAACGATCGGGCCGAGGCCGTCCCAAACCTTGAAGAGGAGAAGGAAGCTCGCGACGGCCCAGATGAGGCCGAAAACAATGGAAAAGAAGGTGAACATGACGTTTCCTTGAGGTCGGGATGAAAGGGTTCGCCCCGGACGGATCCCGTCCGAGGTCTTTTGCGAATCCATTCTAAGGGAGGCGCCTTAATGACGACTGAGAGGGAAAACGCTTGTTTTGGATCGGCGTTTGGGAACGGTCGTCCGAAAAGGGAGATTCCCAAAGTCGTTGGAAGGCAGTAGTGGTACAAAACGACAACGGACGATTGTCGAGGCGGCGTTGCGGTGAAAAAGAGCGGCTCTCCGCTTACTTCTTCTTCGCACGCGTGAGGCGAAAGACCATCACGGCGAGAAGCGCGATCCCGACGAGTTCCGCCGCGTTGAGTGTGAGGCCGAGAAGAAGGACGCCCAGGATCACGGCCGTCAAGGGTTCGAAGTTGGCGAGAAGTGCCGTGGTGGGAGCCGAGATGTAGGCGAGGCTCCGGAGATAACACCAGAAGGCCGCGACCGTGCCGACGGCGGCGATGTAGAAGTAGAGGCCCGTTGTGACGAGGTTCCACTCCACCGCGCCGACGTCCGGGGGATTGACAAGACAGAGAATTACGCCGCCCAAGGTCATGCCCCAGCCCACGACGACGCCGACCGACAGGTGAGAGAGCATGCGTTTGGGCTGCACCGTACAAAAGGCCCCGCAGGCGGCGGAAGCGATCCCCCAGAGCACCCCGGCGGGCGAGAAGTCAAGGGTCGAGAAGTCCCCCTTCGTGACGAGAAGCGAGACGCCCGCCATGGCGAGGACAATGGAAATCCACTCCTCCTTCGTGATGGCGCGATGTTCGGCGAATGCGGTCCAGCCCGTCACGAAAAGCGGGCCTGTCGTAACGGTGAGCGCCGCCGTCGCGGCGTTGGCGTCCCGAATCGAGAGAAAGAAGGTGAGCTGAATCCCGAGCATCCCGAGGGCGTAGAAGAGGAGATCGCCTCGGTCGGTCTTCACGCGAAAAGGCGCGAGGATGTCTTCGCGGAGAACGAGTGCCTCAAGAACCAGAAGGAGGATGCCGGCACCCGCTAGACGCAGGGCGGAGAGGTCGATCGCATCGAACGACACCGACTCCATCAGGTATTGCGCGGCGATGCTCATGGAACCCCAAAAGACGCCGGCGGCGGAGGCAAGGAGAATGCCGATCATGGGACGGGAGAGCATCGGAAGATCTCGGGAAAACAGAGAGGAAAGAGCCAAAGAGAGCAATGATCTGAAGCGGTGTCAAGGGGCTCGTACGAAAAGAGAGTGTAGCAACTTCCCCAGGGTCGTGAAGTCCAAGGAACGGAAGGGATTGGATAGTGTCGGAAGATGGGTGGGGAGGAAACGAGGAGAGGGCAGATTGACATCTATGCAACAAAATTCCGTGCACTGATTCTGCAGTGTGATTAGCTACTGTTGCAATGAATTGCGGAAAGAGGTAAGGGTAAACCTCTATGGGGGGGGGTCGAAGATGTGAAAACATGCCCTCGTCCGAACGGCAAAGAAGTCCCTTTCCTGAAGGCAAGCGGGTGAAGGGCGGCCGTGAAGGATGCGGGGTCCGACGATCCATTCCATTCCCGTCGGATCCCATTCCACAGATCAGACTTATACATAAAGGTAATGAACATGTTCAAGAAGTCTCTGATTGCTGTCGCTGCCCTCAGCGCCCTCGCCGGCTCCGCCATGGCTGCTGACGTTCAGATCTACGGTCGTATCGACACGGGTCTCCGCCTCACCGGCGTGAACTATGACTCGGTTGCCAATTTGGACGACGAAACCAATTTTGAAATGGCTTCGGGCAACTACACGGGTAGCCGCGTTGGTATCAAGGGTGCGGAAGACCTCGGCAACGGCCTGAAGGTTGGTTTCGTTCTCGAAAACGGCTTTGACTCCGATACGGGTGCTCAGAAGTACGACGGCCTCTTTGGTCGTGAAGCGATCGTTTACCTCGAAGGTGACTTCGGTAAGATCGCTGCCGGTAAGATGGGCATTCTGAACGGCACGGCCGGCTCTTTCGCCATCGGTGGTGGCTTCAATCCGTTTGGTACGGGTTGGGGTGAAGTCGGTAGCCAGAGCCAGATTTGGGGTGCCGGTTTCGAAAGCCGTTACAACAACATGATCTCCTACGTGACGCCTGACTTCGCTGGCGTCAAGGTCTACGCTCAGTACTCGTTCGGCGGCAACTTCAAGGACGGTAAGGTCGTCGGCGAAGAAGGCAAGACCACGACGAATCGTTACTATGGCTTGGGTGTTACCTACACGAACGGTGGCCTCAACCTGGTCGGTATCGTTGACTCCGTGAACGAAGCTCAGGGAGCTGTTCCGTACGAAAAGGAAGACACCTTCCGCGTCACGATCGGCGGCTCCTATGACTTTGGTGTGGTTAAGCCCTACCTGGCCGCCGCTTATTTCAAGGACGGTCAGATCAACAATCCGTTCAAGGCTCATGTTGACGTCGCGGGTGCCGCGTACGCTTCGGGTCTGACCAATAAGGATTGGGAAGGCTACGGCGTGACCCTCGGTGCTACTGCTCCGGTTCTTGGCGGCAAGGCCCACGCCATGGTGGGTTACCTGGATGCTGAAGGTGAAGATACCGAAGGCAACGGCTACTGGCCCAAGGACGACTTCAAGCGTTGGCTCGTCGGTTTCGGTTACGAGTATTCGCTCAGCAAGCGTACCACCGTCTATGCTGACGCTGGCTACTTCAAGGATGAATACAAGTCTGGTTCCGAAAATATCGAAAAGAGCGCGCCCGACGCCTACCAGGCTGCTGTCGGTCTCGTCCACATGTTCTAATCAGCGTTTGACCTGGTGTCTCCCACACCTGACCTAACCTGATGAGAGCCCTCTCCGAGCAATCGGCGGGGGCTCTTGTTGTATGGTTGAGAGGGCGGAGTGAACTTTTTGCCACAAATTTTGTTTTGAGGCGTTTTGCTTGCGACACTAAGAGGCGAGTTGTCTCTCGCGAGCTTTTGAGGGTTATTACCTAGAAGGTTGGGGGCGGACCGTATGAGAGCATGATCCCGCCTAAGCAGGCGATTGGAACCTTTGGTTCACTGGGTGCTTGCCAATTTTCCCGGATGATCGCCGCAGAAGGTTACGACAGACTTCTGACCGACAGGTTCTGATGATCTGTCGGTCGGAATGACGGGCTTTCCATAGAGGAAAAGTCCGGGCGGGGACATTCAAAGTTCTTCGCTTATTACAACTTATCTTCTAGACATTAAGGAATGGAAATGTTCAAGAAGTCTCTCATTGCTATCGCTGCTCTCGGCGCCTTCGCTGGCTCTGCCATGGCTGCGGACATCACGATCTCCGGTCGTATCGACACGGGTCTCAACTATCACTGGAACAAGGTCACGGATACGGATCCGGCTGTTGATACCGTCAAGGAAGACACCTTCGGTATGAAGGCCGGTCAGTATTCTGGTTCCCGTATCACGATCAAGGGTTCGGAAGAACTCGGCAACGGCATGAAGGCTGGTTTCATCCTTGAAAACGGTTTCAACGGTGACGATGGCACGTGGGGGCAGAGCCGCCTCTTTGGTCGTGAAGCCATTGTCTACTTGGAAGGCGACTTCGGTCACTTCTCCATGGGCCGTGAAGGCGCTCTCACGTCGGGTGTCGGTTCCTACAACCTGGTTTACGGTTATCTGCCGTACGGTACGGGTTGGGGCGACTACGCGGGTAACAAGGGTCAGTTCATGATCGGCGACCGCGATCGCTTCAACAACACCCTTACCTATCGTTCGCCCTCGTTCGCTGGCGTTCAGGTCTTTGCTCAGTATTCGCTCGAAGCCGCTGGCCAGGAAGACGACCAGTCCGGCAACAACAAGCGCTATGCCGCTTTGGGTGCCACCTACAATGTCGGTGCCTTCAGCACGGCTCTCGTTGTCGATACGATCATGAACGGCAATGACGACGAAAGCGCCAATAAGGAAGACTCCCTTGGTATTTCTTGGGGCGCTTCGTATGACTTCGGCTTTACGAAGCCCATGTTCCTCGTTCAGTACGGCAAGAACGAAAACCAGATGGCTGGTTTCAGCACCACCGACTACAACGAAACGACGAAGGATGATGCTACTCGTGCATTCGACAACGACGGCCTGAAGGGCTTCGCTGTTGCTCTCGGCGCCGTTACGCCTCTATTCGGCGGTAACCTCTACACGACGGTTCAATACGCCGACGGTGAAATCGACGGTGATGCCACGATGCAGTACACCAAGGACTTTAACAAGAACGGCACGCCCAATTGGGCGGGCGACGTTTCTTATGATCGTTACACGGGCGACGTGCAGCGTTGGGGCGTGACGGTCGGCTACGACTACCCGCTCTCGAAGCGCACGAAGCTCTACGGCTTCGCCGCCTACAACGAAGGTGAATTCAAGTACACCGATTATGAAGGGTTGACGGGTACGACCGGCGAAAGCGGCAAGATTAAGCAGAAGGACATCGAAGCCGGTGTAGGTCTGATCCACTACTTCTAATCAGCCTTTCATCGGGTGTCTCCCACACCTGACATAAGCTGATCGAAAGCCTCGTTCGATTCGTCGGACGAGGCTCTCAACGTATTGGGGGCTTTCCTCGTCAGGTTTGGTTCGGTTCCCACCCCTTACTTCCTTCCGAGCTTCCCCTTCTTCCTCTCAACGCAGCGCTGCCGTCCTTACTGTCCAGTCGACGCTCGAGAGCCCCCCCCCCTCAACACCCTCGCCGCCTGGCAAAAGAGCTTCTCCTCGCAAAGATCATTTCGGTAGGAGAGTTCCACCGAATCCTGCGAGGTATGAAACGGAATCTCGCAGACGTCCAAGGTCGGAAAGCGCTCAAGGAAGCACTTTGCCGTATGCACGGGCACGAGCGCGATGCGGTCGGTGCCGAGCAGCTACTGCGGCACTTACGCGTAGTGCGACGTCATCACGTCGACCCGTCTGCTGTGCCCGAACCGCCGCAGGAACCCCTCCGCCACGCCGAAAGTCCCTCCGTAGTGCACCACCACGTGCGGCCTCGCCGCATATTCTTCCAAGGTCAACGCTTTCCCCGTTTTGTGGCATCGGGCTCGTCGAAAAGACAGCAGTCCCTGTGCAACTCGAAGGATTCCCGCGTGACCGCGTTCGAGTGCGTTCCGCCGCCCGTAATCGTGAAGTGTGTGGCGCGCGAGCGAAGCGCCCGTTCGTGAGAATCAATTTCTTTGCGGGCGTTTCCATGAGGATCGTGGCGCCCTTCGCTTTCGCGGATTCGGCAAGCTTCGCGACCACGGTCGAGGCGCCGCCCTTGAAGAGGTGCCAGCAATGGAAGGATTCTTCTTCCGGCATGATCGTGCGGATGCCGCGGATCGTCACGCCCTTGCCGACGACCCAGTCGATGGTCGAGCCCGATTCGGCGATCAACTGACGAATCACGTTCGGATTGGTGCGGTAGTGGTTGAATTCGAGGAAGCGGTTCAAGGTCCTCTGCACGTCCCATTTGATGCCGTGCTCCTTCTGGTAGCGCGTGCCGATGCCGAGCGACCCTTCGGGGAAGTTCCCCGCGCCGCCTAGGATGGTGAGCTTTTCAAGAACCACGGGCTTCAGACCCTTGTCGGTCGCTTCGGCCGCCGCGGCGATGCCGCTCAAACCGCCGCCCACGATCACGAGGTCCGTGTCCATGACGCGCGTCGCCGCAAAGACGGTGCTCGAGAGAAAGCCCGAGGCCATGAGAAGCGAGGCGGTCGCCGTCAGAAAGAATCGACGTTGCATGATGGAAAGTCTCCTTTTCCGGTTGATGTCCCCTTCATGATGCGCGCGGCATTGTTCGACTTTTCGAAAGTGCTCTTCTCTTTTCCGAACGGAAGGGGGCGGGCGGACGCCGTTCCAAAGTTCCCTGTTAGGGGACGTCAACAATGAAACGATCGGTCATGCGAATCTGAAAAATCGC
>OGIK01000819.1_pt1 | contig 34882 bp, 23 predicted proteins | sample 1571781 | NCBI WGS metagenome assembly OGIK01 (sample SAMEA2581956, study PRJEB24529) | metagenome | biome: Human gut stool | place: China | collected 2011
TTCTGATTGAGAATAATCTGGTATTTCGTACCGCATCGCCGGATGGATGGAGTGGAACAACGGGGCAGCTAATGGATCTGAACAATGGTACTGTCATAATTGGCAACTGCTTTGATTTCGGTCAGGCAAACTGCTATGATACAATTGAGATGACCAATAGCGATGATACCTTGATGGTCGGTGGAAACTGGACATACATCACATTGACTGACATGGAAGGCAAATGGACAGCCGGAAATATCTGGTTCCTCGGACCAACATGGGAAGTAAACGAAGCTTCCGGCGATAAGTCTATCTATTCTTCTGGTACACAGACAATTTATTTTGGTTATGCAGGCGGCAAACAGACTGTTCTTTGGGACAACTGTGAAACCTACATTAACAATGAAGATGGTTCGCTGAATACAGAGCGCACGTTTAATTTTGGCTATGTGGATGAAGAAGGTTATTGCCAGGGTATTTATTTCCTGAATGATTTCACAGAAGAAAACTACTGGTTCAGACCATGGTTCCGCCCGTATGATATTCCGGATTACACCCTCTACCGTAAGGGCTGGGAAATTGGTGACGGCGTACATATTGCAACCGGTAACTATACCAAGTCATTTACAGATTTGAGTGTGACTTCTCCTGGTGTCACCTCTGATTTTGTTAGAACCTACAACTCTATGAGCGATGAGGAAGGCAGCTTTGGTATCGGCTGGGATTTCAACATCGATGTGAGTAAGATCGTAATTCCGGCACAGGGTTACTATCAGGTAGTTCTTCCAGATGGATCTAACACCACATTCAAGGATGATGGAAACGGCGGATTTGAGTGCCTGAATGCACACAGCACCATGACAAAGTCCGGCAATGAATACACCATCACAAATGCCGCTCAGTCTCAGTATCACTTCAATGCAGACGGCGAACTGGATTGGGTCAAGGATGCAGAGGGCAATATTCTGACCATCTCTTCCATGTCCAACAACCAGAGAATTGTAACGGATTCCACAGGCAGAACTTACACAATTACTTACAATGGCAATAAAGAACATTCTCGCATTACAAAAATAGAAGATACCACAGCAGAACGTACTGTCACTTACGAATACAACAATGATTTCCAGTTGGTATCAGCAACCAGCGTTTCTGGCGGTACTGAAACATATGAGTATGATGGGAACGGCAGACTTTGCAAAATCACCAACTGCTACGATGAAATGACAGACCAGATCGTGTACAACGAGAATGGTTCTGTGAACTGGCTGACCAATGCATCTGGTCTGAAACAGGTGTATACCTATGATAAAGTACAGAAACAAACAGGACTGAAAGAGTATGATGGCGATACGCTTATCAAGACTTTTACATATGATTATGATGAAAAATATGCCGTCAAGACAAATACTGTTGAAACTGATGGTCAAACATACGACGTAGATAAAATCACCTATAACATGATTGATGACGAAAACAAGTATGACGAAATGTCTGAAAGCGTTGACATCATGGGTAATACGACAAAGTACGACCGTGATGCGAATGGCAATGTCATCAAGACCACCAATGCAGATGGTACATACACACTTGCCAATTACAACGATAAAAACAGTGTCATTGCAGAAGTTGACGAATCAGGAAATGCAACTATCAAAGCATATGATTCGAATGGAACTCGGCTTTTGAAGGAAGCAACCAGTCTACATCCATTATCTCAAACTGATATCAATACAGTTACAGCAGACAATTTTGATCCAGTGAAGTATCTTGCAGCGAATGAGGCAAGTTATGCAATCACGAGTCATGAATATTATGCTGATAGTTATGTGAGTGGAATTGCAGGGTTGATTCGTGCTACAACCGACCCCGAAGGTAATGTAACTGAGTATGATTACTACAAGGATGGCGTTGGAAAAGGACTGGTAAAATCCAAGACACTGAAGGATGGAAATACTGTTGTAAATACAGTTTCTTATGAGTATAATGCACAACTTCAAGTGTCAAAGGAAACCACCAGTTTTGATATTTCCAAAAATCTTTATTCTGTAAAGGAATATGAGTACGATAAGTTTAACAATGTTACAGTTACTAGAGATTACGGAACGGGAAGCACACCGGCGACTACCGTTGCAGAATATGATTTGCTGAGCCGCAAAACTGCGGAGTATGCACCGAATTATTCTGCGGATAAGAGCCACGGCAGCTTGACAACTTATTATCCGGACGGAAACAAAAAATCAGAAACAGATGCAGAAGGTAATGTTACCTCTTATGTGTATGATGCGTATGGACAGGTAATCAAGAAAACCAATCCAGACGGCACAATGAATCTGACTGCGTATGATGGTCTTCAAAGAGAAAAGGCAACATATTTCTTGGGCAGTGAAAATGGCACAAAGCAAATTTTAACGAAGACATCCTATGAATTTGCAGGATACAATTTTGACATTTATTCTGCACTTGATACTTCAGCTTCTCACTCCTGTAAGGGTCTGAAAACAACTAAAACGACCTACATTACTGAAAACAAGCAGGTTATTTCCGAAACGCTGACCGATATCAAGGAACACACAATTTACGAAAAAACAAATGGTGAAACTAAGCGGACTAGTGCATACTATGCCAACGGGCAGCTTGCTCGTCAGACAGATGCATTGGGCAACATCACGAAATATGAATACGGTTATCTGAACAAGGTTACTAAGACCTACACACCGTTCAATACTAAATCGAATGGATCCGTCAACTACTCTGTGACGGAAAATCAGTATGACAAGAATGGTAATGTAACGCTGGCAAAGCAAACTGTTCAAAAGCAGGATTCGGATACAGTAAAGTATAGTGTAACTGAAAATCAGTACAATGCACAGGGGTTGCTGACACAGGTAACATTGAGTGACGGCACGTCTAATGGTGAGAAGAATATCACAAAATATTTCTACAACAATGCTGGTATCCAAACCAAAATGTACACGGGTTTGAACAGCACAAATGATTCTGACTACATGACCACGAATTATGAATATGATGCGTGGGGGCATTTGGTAAGAACGACTGACAGCACAGGCTATAACTCTGGTGCAACAACCTATGATCTGAATGGCAATGTGCTGACATCAACTGATGCCAACGGCAATGTGACGACCAACACCTATGACGCTCTGAATCGTGTGTTGACAGCAAATACTGTTTGCAGTGATACTTCCAAAAATGTATCGAAATCTTATGTTTACGACAATATGGGCAGGGTGCGAAGCAAAACTGCCAATGGTGTACAGACAAGTTATCAGTACGATATCTTTGGACGTGTTTATCAGGAACTTAGCCCAAAATCTTTTAAGGGCTATTTCTACGAGGGCATATCTCAGTATGCGAAGGAACAGTTGGTTGGTATTAATCATCAAACAATGTATTCCTCCACGCAATATGAATATGATGCTGAAATGCGTATTGCTCAGGTAAAGGAAAGCGGTAATCTGACTGCAACTTATACCTATGATGCAAATGGCAATAAGGTTTCTGAAACACTTGCAAATGGTGTGGTATCGACTTATTCTTATAATGGATGCAACAAGGTGACAAAACTTGTTACCAAGTCTGGAAACTCCGACATATCCAGTTATGAATATTCGTATTATTTAGATGGTTCAGATGCTTGCAAAGTACGCAATGAAAATGGTACAATAGAAACAACCTCATATGATTATGACGGTTTGAAGAGATTGACCAGGGAGTCCATTTCTAACGGTAAGACAGCTGATACGTATTCATATGAATATGATGATTATGGCAATCGTTCTAAGATGGTTGCTAATGGTTCGGAAGAATATGAAACAGTCTACGATTATACTGTCAATGGCAAGTATACTGCACTGCTTCAGAAGGAAATCAAGACAGTTGAAGAAACTTCCAATGCCACAATCTCAGATGGATTAGCAATTAGTCCGACAGACTTGATCACAAGTACTGCTGCAGATGCAAAGACAGAAGAAACCGCCTATTCCTATGATGCCAATGGAAATCAGATCACAAAAACCGCAGAGAGTAAGACAGAGATAAATATTTATGACGGTTTGAATCAGCTGATCGGATTTACCGATGGAGAGACAACAGCGAGTTATAAATATAACGCAGATGGACTGCGGACGAGTAAGACAGTCGACGGCAAGACAATCAATCATATCTGGGATGGCAACAAGCAGATTGTTGTGGACATGGATGACAGCGACTGGTACAGTGCTGAGGTTTATGTTCGTGGCACAAACCTGCTGGCGAAATTCAGCAAGCAAAGTGGCAATGTCAAGACGGATTATCAGTATTATACGCAGAATGTGCATGGGGACGTTGTTAATCTGACGGATTCCACTGGTACGGTTGCGAAGTCGTACAAGTATGATGCGTTTGGTGTCGAACAGAACATTGATGATTCGGACAGCAATGCGTTCCGGTACTGTGGTGAATACTATGATGCTGAAACGGGTACGATTTACCTGCGGGCACGGTATTACAATCCGAGTACGGGTAGATTTATTTCGAGGGATTCCTATGCCGGTAACACAGGTGCTCCATTAAGTCTGAACCTTTATACGTATTGCCAGAACAACCCAATTATTGCAATTGATCCTTCTGGGCATATGTCAATCAAGGAATTCTGGCAAGGTTCTAAGCAATGTTGGCGTGACGGCATTAACGAAATGAAGAGCATGGGCGGTGGTGCTCGCTTCTTTGCCAATTACAGCGAAGGTATCATGGATACTTTAGGTGGGCAAATCAATGCAGTCAGACATCCCCTTAAAACAGCAAAAGCGATGGCAGCTGACTATGCTTCTGCGTGTAAGTCTGATATTCGTAATATTGATATTACGAATTATGTCAGAACCAAAGCACTTACTTCGGTATTTGACGGATTAACAAATTTCGGAAAGGCTTGTTACAACAAAAACTGGGATAGTGTTGCTCATCAATTAGGTGGTGCAACTGTTGTTGTTGGGGAAACTTGTGCTGCATATCTAGGTGCTGAAGCAGTAGCCTCAAAATTTGCAGCAAGTACACAGAAAGCCACAGTATGTTCTTCTAATAAAGTTACTGTCAATAGTAATCCTCTTTCTAATATTCAATATACAGATAAAGTTTTAAATCAAGCGACATTAGATGATTTTCATGGTTTTCCGGAGTGTGCAGATGCTTTCGGTGCAGATGGAGTTGTTACAAAAATCACAGGTGGAGATGGGATTGTTAGAACGAAAGTTGAAATATCTGGTAGTTATAAAGGGAAAGATGGTGTTTTTCAATATATTATAGAACCTGATGGTGTCACTTGCAACCATAGATGCTTTGTGTCTAATGAGATGAAAGGAGAATAACTTGATAAATAATCTTGAGTCTTTTTTGCCAGAAGAATTTATCAATAATGCATATTCATTGAAACACCTAGGAATCAATGAATATGCATGGGATCGAAATTATATATTAAAAGTTATAAATTATTTATGGGAGAAGAAAACAATTATTTTAGGAGGTGATGTTTATACGCTGTCAGATGGAGTTTTAAAAGCTGCATATGCGAACTGGTACTTTAATGTTGATTTAGTAGATACTATGGAACATAATGTTAATCATAGCGTAGAAACTGCAATTAAATATATAAATAATTACAGTAATAAGTATAATAGTTATTACTCGCTAATTATACGTAGAACATAATATTTATTTTAGACATTCATAGGTGTTTGCCGCTTAATTTAATAAGATTAAAAAAGCAAGTTTTTCAACGTCTAAATTAGTTGATGCGGATGGCCTGCGGACGAGTAAGACAGTTGACGATGAGACGATTAACCATATCTGGGATGGCAACAAGCAGATTGTTGTGGACATGGATGACAGCGACTGGTACAGTGCTGAGGTTTATGTTCGTGGCACAAACCTGCTGGCGAAATTCAGCAAGCAAAGTGGCAATGTCAAGACGGATTATCAGTATTATACGCAGAATGTGCATGGGGACGTTGTTAATCTGACGGATTCCACTGGTACGGTTGCGAAGTCGTACAAGTATGATGCGTTTGGTGTCGAACAGAATGTCGATGATGCGGATGATAATGCGTTCCGGTACTGCGGTGAATATTTTGATGCAGAAACGGGTACGATTTATCTGCGGGCACGGTATTATAACCCGACGATTGGACGGTTTATTTCACGGGATTCTGTTACTGGTGAGAAAACTGATCCGCTCAGCCTTAACCTTTATACTTATTGTCATAACACTCCAATTATTGGAACTGATCCAAGTGGACATGTACTAGTTGTAGATGACATAATACTTATTACAATCGGTGTGTTATTAGTAGCCGATGTCGCATTACTTTCGTATTCTGCAAGTACATCATATGGAAATTCATTTAGTGATCCATTTTCTGTTCCAAATTTTAATGATCCTTGGACATTACCTAATGATCCTTGGGCGTTGCCAGGTAATGATGTTTTAGATCCTCCAATATCTTTTGCAGTACCTGATGTAGTTGATATTCCTCAAGATGAAGCTATCGACGATGTAAAGGATAAAACCTACGACCTTCCAGAAGATACAGTAATATATCGATATGGAGGCACCGCACCTTCCAACTTGACACCTAGACCAAAGGATCGTACTAGTGGGTTATCATTTGTTTTAACTAAACCCACTGGTCGAGATTATGTAGAAACTACAGTATCAGCCATCAATTCATCCGGTTATTTAATAGCAATAAGAGATGGCGCAAATCATGTGAGCGTTGTTCCAAATCCGGCTGTTGGAACATTAGATGAATGGATAGAAACTGGTTCTAGTCATCCTTGTACTCAAGTATTAAAATCACGTGTTGTAAAGCATAAAAAGGGAACATAAAAATGGACAAAATTGACAGAGCTATGCTATTAAAAATGATGGATGATGATCAAGATCAGGAAACGCAAAATCAAGCGGTTGATCTTGCAAAAAAGGATGAAAATATTGAATTTTGGATTCAGCCAGATGGGTATAAATATTCCTGGGATAACTGTGCTAGAGTGATAATTGAAAAAAAAGATAAAGAATTGGCACCATATATGTCATTATTACTCAAGTGGCTTCAAGATTTAAATTGGCCAGGTGCATTACTTGTCTTAGAACGTTTAAAGCACGTTGAACCTAAATTCATAATAAGAGATTTAGAAAAAGCAGTTAATGAAGCTACACAAAATAATGATCTTGCATGGATTGAATTTTTGTCAGAATTAACAGAATCAAAAACTATATTAGAAGGCCTTGATGAAAACGTAAAGAAGACACTTCTTGATCTTAAGTAATACTAAGCAATATTTTTTGAGTGTTTTAAATTTTGATATTGTGATAAACAATTTTAAATAAGCGTTGAAAAGGAGCGAAAATCCATGAAAGAAGTTGAAAAACAACGAATCACAAAAGTCATAACCCAAGACTTCGGAATCTCCATGCACCTGAAAGGCAGTCACTACATAGAAGAAGCTGTCGCTTTGGCACTTCAAGATTCAAGCATTTTTGTAATGGAGATGTATCAAGCCATAGCAGAAAAGCACAACAAAAGTGCTGCCAGCATAGAACACACCATACGTTATGCCATTGAAATCACCTATGACAAAAACAAATTGAATCACTTCTTTCCACATTCCTTCGGTCGGCCTTCCAATTCTGAGGTGATCTGGACAATTGCTGAAAACGTCAAAAGGGGCATGTTGATTCACAATATGTGTGCGGTGACTTGTTCAATAAGCGCAAGTTAGCCGCAAATCTGAGGTGAAAGATCAGCTTCTTCAAGCGAATTCTACCGATTGAATCAACTCAAAAGGAAAAACATGACCAACGATCTAACCTTCGGTCAGTTCATTTCTGAACAAAGACAAAAGCATTCTATGGAAAGTCAGGAGCTTGCAAAAGCGCTTGGGATTTCAGGCGCCTATCTTTCTCAATTGGAACGAGGTGTCCGGACGAATCCCAGCACAGAGCTTCTGGACAAAATCGCAATGGTTTTGTGTCTGAACAAAATTGAAACAGAAACATTGTACGATCTGTATGCAAAGGTAAGCGGGCAAATTAGTCCTGATCTTGCCGTATATGTTTCCTCCAGTGAAACAGTGCGGCAAGCACTGCGGACTGCCCGTGATGCCGATGCAACAGAGGAAGATTGGAAACTATTCATAGAACAGCTGAACAAATGAACAATAATTTTGCGGAGCAATCCGCAAAATTATTGCAGTTGTTTTAGCTAGGTAGTTAAAATTGAGGTGAACGAACAAATGTGAAAGAAAGGCAACATAAATCACAGCATCAGGTACGTTGTCCGTTTTGTAATGGTAGGTTATTTGATATTGTGACAGATGAAAATTTGGCACAGCACTATGTGTCCTGCATGGTTGTAATCAAATGTTGGAAGTGCCGTCAAGAAATCAAAATCATATATTCTGACTTAGTACAGACACCACGTATATAAAATATAGAGTAGGAGTTTGACAAGCAGCTTTTAAAGCTATTGTCAATTCCTACTCTTTTTTGTTTTCGGAGAAACTCCGTTCTGCTTTAAAAGCGGGATGGAGTTTTTTATGCCCTTTTTTCAAGTATGGCAGTGCAGCATTGCCAAGTATCCATAGCCTTCGTTTGATTTAAAACCTTATATATCAAACGGAGGTGAGAAAATGGATCGAAGATTCAAGAAAATAGAAATGTCCGATGTCAAAGAAATCGTTGCGAAAAAGGGATTTTACTATCTCCCGTTGTGCAGAGTTTATGATGCTTTCTGTGGATGCAGATACATAATCGTTACTGAAGATTCTAATTTTGTAGTGAAAAATCCTAGGTTTGCAAACGAAATTATTATGACATCGGAGGAATTTGAACCGTATGCGGAAATATTTAATGCATACTTTGCCAATGAGGACAGAGAAAGAAAACGGCAGCAGCTTCATACTGACGAAGGATACACAGAAGATGAAGAATCTAATTTGAAAATATCTAATATCGATTGGAATCCGGTGGAAAACACAGTGCTTGCCAATTTGCAAAATGAGCAGATATGTCTTGCTTTGGAGCAACTCACGGAAACACAGAGAAAACGTGTAGAACTGTTTTACCTGTATGGCTGGACGGAGCGTCAAATTGCTGAGTACGAGGGTGTGAACAGATATGCTGTCAGAAAGTCATTAGACCAGTCAATCAAAAAACTAAAAAAATTTTTGTAAAAAGGGTGTGCAAAACGCCCTTCCCATTCCCCTCTAAGTAGAAGGGCACGAAAAAACCTTCACGCATCTTGACAATTGAATATCCAGCATCGGGAATACATGAATCCTGCGGGCGGTGTAACAATCGTCAGCCAGAGAAGCCATACGCCACGGCCTCGAAAGAGCGAGCGAGAAATATGAAGCTTCGAGACTGAAACAGCTTTTCAGGGGCAATGAAACGCAGGAGGATAATGCTACTTCCGTCCAGTCACAGCACCCCTTGGTCGGGGAATCAGGCAATGAGGGCAGCTTCGGGAGATCCTCGAAGGGATGAAATTTCCATGAGACTGATACGCTGTCAGTCGTTTCCGATGTTCTGCCGTGACGGGTGTTAAGGACAAATATCACGGGAAATCGTCTGAGAAATCAGACGAAGGCAAAACGTTAAAGTTATACCGCACTGTTTTTTTGCTAAGGCAAATCAAATCTATCAGTGCGGATATAACGCAAGTGCAGGAGCATTTTTTCCTGCATTTGCGTTATATATAATGAATTGGAGTGTGGTAAGTTGAAAGAGAAGTTAAGCTGGAACGAAATCAGAAATCTGATTTTGCATAGAAGAAAAAAATTTCATTACGGCGAAAATTGCCGAAAATGTATCTGGGCAGATACAAGATCGGGAAAAATTTTATGTTCCAGGTACAAATGTGTAAAGGAAAGAGGAAAATGAACAAGTACGGACAAGCCGAATATGCCTATGGGATTCTCCGACAGATTTCAGAGAAACTGCTTGCCGAGGGAATCCTGACAGAAGAACAATTGAAACAGCTGAATGTGCTAAACAAAGAGGGCTGCTTTCGTCAGTTCTGCACAGCTTTGGCGGCGTGATTTCGTTGGATTTGGTGATACCATTTTTCAGGAAAAAGTGGTATTGTGTATGTAGTGTAAAAATCAGATGGAGGTGCTAACTTGAATCCGAATGTAACAGTAATTCAGCCGACAATTACAGCGAAACAGGAACAGAAAATTCGGGTTGCAGCATATTGCAGAGTCAGTTCTGATTCCGTTGATCAGTTGAACTCGTTCATGACACAGATGCGGTACTATGAAAATTTCCTTGCTGATAGTAAAACGGAAACATTGATTTCGGTATACGCTGATGAAGGTATAACCGGAACTTGTATGGATAAACGTGAGGAGTTTCAGCGGATGCTCAAAGACTGCCGCAGAGGTAAAATTGATCGTATCATAGCAAAATCAATAAGTCGTTTCGCACGGAATACCAAGGAATGTCTGACCGTTCTGCGGGAACTAAAATCACTTGGAATTACGGTACTTTTTGAGAAAGAAAATATCGATACGGCGAACATTTCAGATGAAATGATGATCACGCTGATGGGCGGATTAGCACAGGAAGAGTCGGTGTCGATTTCCCAGAATATGCGGTGGGCAAATCGAAAACGCATGGCAGATGGAAGTTATAAAATCTCCTGTCCGCCCTATGGTTTTTCCATCTGCAATGGACGATTGGAAATCAATGAAACGGAAGCAAAAATTGTCAGAAATATTTTCACATGGTACTTAAGCGGCTATGGAATTACGAAAATCGCAAATATACTGAATGATTTGAAAATTCCAAGCAGTATCAGTAAATCGGCGTGGTCATTTTTCAGCGTGAAATATATTTTGACGAACGAGAGATACATTGGCGATGCGGTTTTTCAGAAGACGTATAAAACGACAACTTTGCCATATATGAAGAAAATAAATCATGGAGAGTATGAAAAATATTATGTTTCTGGAATCAATGACGCCATTGTGGATAAGTTAGATTTTGAAAAAGTGCGGGAATTGCTGGCGATTCGGGGACAAAAAGCACAATCTGCATGCTGTGAACAGCCGCTGTCCAGAAAGCTTATCTGCGTTTTTTGCGGTGCAACTTTTAAAAGGAAACGCTGTCGTGAAAAATATTACTGGGTATGCAGAACGCACAATGAGAATGCGGAAAAGTGCGGCGGACAGCGGTTGCCAGAATCAAAAATTTATGAAATGTTTATGCGGGTTTACAATAAGCTGAAATCGCAATACAGCATGATTTTTCCTCCTATAATTTCACAGCTTCAGGAGCTGAAAAACCGCAAATTCAGCGGCAATCAGCAGTACATGGAGATTGCAAAGGAAATCGCCAAACTTAAGGAGCAGAATCACGTACTTGCCCGGCTGAAAACAAAAGGATTTCTGGACGAAGCAAAGTACCTTGAGCAAATTGCTGAACTCAATTCCAAGATTAACAAACTCAGCCGTGAACAGCATAAAATCGTGCGCTCCGATGATGAGGACGATATGATAGATCAAATCAAGGATATCGCTTCAATCATTGAAAACGGCATGGAGCTGATGACGGAATTCAATGAGATCATGTTCGAAAGTCTGGTTGAGAAAATTATTGTGATTAACCAGAATGAACTGGAATTCCATCTGTACGGCGGTCTGAAATTTACTGAAAGGCTGGTGTAAAATACATGAAAAACAGAACAATCCCATTTGGCTACATGATGCAGAACGGAGAAATTCAGCCAAAGCCAACGGAAAGTAAAGCCGTGCAGAACATATTTCAGGCTTACTTAAACGGCAGTTCCCTGCTTGCCATTGCAAATTGGATGAGTAGTCAAGGCATTCCTTACAATGGCATCGATTTTGTGTGGAACAAAAACATGATAAAGCGGATTCTGGAAAATGAAAAGTATCTGGGCAGAAACGGCTATCCTGCAATCATTGATGAAAATATGTTTTGCAGAGCAAATATGCGGAAGAAAATTAAATCGACTACAGTCGTCGAGATTTCTGAGGAGCTTCAGGCAATCCGCAGTCTTACATATTGTGCGGAATGCGGTCATCGGATTTCAAGAATCGGCGGCAATACGCACTCTGAAAAATGGGACTGCCGCAATCCGGAATGCTCACGATTCAGCCACAGAATTACAGATCAGATGCTGATTGGAATAATCGTCGCTGTTCTGAATACAGTGATTGCAAATCCCAATTTGCTTGATGCTGATGCAGAAATCAGCAGATATACGCCGAGTATTGAGATAACCCGTCAGCAGAATGAAATCAGCCGCTTGATGGAAATTCCTGATGTTGATTTTGAAATTGCGAAAGAAGAAATATGCAAGCTTGCAGAACTGAAATATGACTGCTGTACCTACAGCAATAAACCGCAGAAAACAACGCAGTTGCGAGAAGTTCTTGCAAGTCATGAACAACTGAATACGCTTGACATTGGCTTACTGCAATCCTGTATTTCACGGATTCTGGTAAGCCATTTTTGCACCGTTGAAATCGAATTTATCAATGGCGTTGTCATCAAAAATATCATAGAAAGGAAGATGCAAAATGACCACAGCGCCCAATGTCAGGGTAATTCCTGCAAAGCCGCAAACTACGGAAAACAGGGATAAATACCATCAGCTTAGAGTGGCGGCATACTGTCGTGTATCGACGGAACAGGAGGAGCAGCAAAACAGCTACCAGGTTCAGATCGCATATTATACGGATTTGATCAATCGCAAAAAGGAATGGACACTTGCTGGCATATTTGCCGACGAAGGAATTTCCGGCACTCAAGCAAAGAAAAGACCGGAATTTTTGAAAATGATACGGCTGTGTAAAAAGCAGAAAATTGACATTGTGATTACCAAGTCAATATCAAGATTCGCCCGAAATACCGTGGATTGTCTGGAATATGTGCGGCAATTAAAAGACCTTGGAATCGGCGTCATCTTCGAGAAGGAAAACATCAACACAATGACCATGACAAGTGAATTTATGATTGCTCTGTACGGCTCATTTGCTCAGGCGGAGAGTGAGTCCATCAGTAAGAATGTCAGCTGGGGCAAGCAAAAAGCTTATGCAGAAGGCAAGGTGGCGTTTCAATATTCCAAGCTTCTGGGATATCAGAAAGGTGCAGATGGCAAGCCGGAAATTGTTCCTGATGAAGCGGAAACAGTCCATTTGATATACGAATTATTTCTGGACGGATTGAGCTTCACAAGAATAAAGAATGCTCTTGAATCTAAAGGGAAACTGACTGCCATGGGCAATCAGATCTGGAGCGAATCCAACATCAAAAGCATTCTGAAAAATGAAAAATATGTGGGCGATGTGCTTCTGCAAAAAACATTTACTGTTGACTGCATTACCAAAAAGGTTGTGAAAAACAATGGCGAACGCCCTATGTATCTGGTGACAAATCATCATGCACCGATTATCGACAGGGATACGTTTAATCGTGTACAACAAGAACTTGCAAGGCGTTCCAGTAAACGTAAAGTTTCTGATAAAACCACAACCGAACAAGGTAAATACTCCAGCAAATATGCACTTTCCGAACTTTTGATATGTGGCAACTGCGGTACGCTGTATCGGCGATGTACATGGACGGCTGGCGGTAAAAAGCAGATTGTCTGGCGATGTATCAGCCGTCTGGATCATGGGAAAAAGTATTGTTCCGAATCGCCGACCATTCATGAGGACAAGCTGCATAGAGCGATTCTGAAAGCAGTGAACGAATATCTCGGCTGTGGAGATGAGATTGCTAAAATTTTGAAAGCAAATATCGGCTCGGTTCTGGAGTGCAAAAACCAACAGGAAATTTTGAATCTGGAACAGCGGCTGAAGGATTTAGATAAAGCCCGAAACGACTTGATATCGCTGATTACTGGCGGCGGATGTGATGAGAATAAGCTGGACTGCGAGTTTGAAAAAATTCATGCAGAGGAACAAGAGATAAATGAAAAGCTTTCGGAACTCCGAAAGAATGCAGAGATTTCAACGGATACACAGAATAAAATCGATTCTGCCATGGAAATGCTGGCACATGAAAACTTTCAGGTTGAAGTGTTTGACAATGTGATTGTCCGCAAGCTGATTGATTGCGTGAAAGTGCTGTCGAAAGAGAAATTACTGATCGTTTTCAAGGGCGGCGTGGAAGTAAAAGCACAGATGGAAAAATAACGAAATATCAAGAAAAACGGCTTGCATTGCAGGTCGTTTTTTCATGGGAGATGAGAATTTGTCAGGAAATTTTGACGGGATTAAAACGCAAAAATTTGGCGTGGAAATTGAGTGTACCGGATTGACGAGAAACGCAGCCGCAAGGGCAATCGGCAGAGTATTTGACAGCGTGCCGGAGCACTTTGGCGGCAGTTACGATAAGTATCATATTTGTGATAGCAAGGACAGAAAATGGGCAGTTGTTTATGATTCCAGCATTCGGCGTGTGGACAAAAACGGCGGTAATGCGTCAAGAGAGTATGCCGTGGAAATCGTCACACCGGTGCTGGAATATAGCGATATTCCACTGTTGCAGGAAATTGTCCGGGTGGTCAGAAGTGCTGGCGGTGTGACCGGAGCACAGTACAATTGCGGTATTCACATTCATGTAGACGGTGCGCCTTATACGGCGCAGAGTTTGCGAAACTTGGTGAACATTTTTGCCAGCAAGGAAAACTTCTTGTTTGATATGCTTCAGGTATCGCCTATGAGAGAAACTTACTGCCAGAAGGTGGACAGAGATTTTCTGGAAAAGCTGAACAAAGAGAAACCTAAAACTATCGAAGCAATCCAGAAATTGTGGTATAGAGGCGATATGGATGAGGTGCATCATCATTACAGTTCCACTCGCTATAAAGCTTGTAATTTACATAGTTTTTTTGCTAATGGGCATTGGGAGATGAGAGCCTGCAATAGTTCATTGCACGCCGGTGTGATCAGATCTTACGTGACTCTTGCGCTTGCCATTTCTAATGCTGCGCTGACGAAAAAATTCTGTTCGCCGCACATTTCAGAGAGCGATAATCTGAGGTACAGTGCAAGGGTCTGGTTGATCAATCTGGGGCTGAACGGCGAGGAATTTAAGAATTGTCGCAAGCATCTAATTTCCCATCTGGACGGCTGTATTTCGTGGCGGCATCCGGAGGATGCGATTGCCCAACGGGAACGGCTGAAGCAGGAACGTATTGCCGCCCGTGAGCAGCGTGTCGAGCCTGTAAGCGAGGTTCAGGAACAATGCGAAAACGTACCCGATGAGCCGGATGAAGCCGTTACGAACGATTTTGAAGAGGAATACGAGGAAGAAAGCATGGGCTTTTTCATGTCGATGTAAAGGAGTATTTTTATGGGTAAGAAAATTTTATATGCTGCATACGGAAGCAACATCAATCTGGAGCAGATGGCGTATCGCTGTCCGAATTCGACAGTTGCTGGAGCAGCGATGCTGAAAGGCTATGAGCTGCAATTCCGGTATCATGCTACGATTGAGCCGAATGCAGATGCGGAAGTTCCAATTTTGCTTTGGAAATTAGAGGCACAGGATGAACGCTTTTTGGATAGATACGAGGGCTTTCCAAAATATTATCGCAAGGAAGGCATTACTCTTGAACTGAACGGAGAATCTGTTGAAGCCATGGTTTACATCATGAACGGCGACAGGCCGCTGGAATCTCCAACGGCGGAGTATTATGATATCATTGAGCAAGGCTACAAAGAAAATGGTTTGGATATGAGTTACTTGGAAACAGCTTTGGCGGAGGTGATTCAGTCGGAGAATCTGGAAATGGAAGAACAAATGCAGATGAGATGGGAGATGTGAATATGCTGTATCATGGCTTTTATGTGAAGATAACGTCTTTGAGAAAGATTCAGAAGGAGAAAAAAGACGGGAGTATTACTCTTTGCGATGGATTTCAGATTGAGATTTTTTCCGACAGGTTGGAAGAAATTCCAGTGGATGTGTTCAGGGCGGCGGTTGGATTTGAGATTTTGAGTAATTCCGTGCAGGATGCGGAGGAGTTTGCAAAGGATGTGATTGATAGCGAGGAAAAGGAGTATTTGCGGCTGTTGGAGGAATATGGCGAGAATGATTGAGTAAATTATGTGAAAAACGACTATTTGGTGCGAATCTGTTGACATGAGATTTTTCTTATGTTATGCTGATCTTATGGAAGTGTTTTGGCTATAAGTTTTAATAGAGATATTGAAAATGTTCAAAAATGTTTCGTGCCATTTAAAAATAAACGAAATCCATGAAAAGTATTTGTCGAATATTGTCGAATGTATTGACGATAAGATGGAAATCTTGTATAATTGTAATGGTGAATGTCGACAATAATGGGTAATTGTATATTATTTTCAGGAGGAACTTTTATGATAGATTTCTCAAAACTAGGCAAACAATCTCAATCATCAAGCATCGAACCACGTGATATATTCATGGCTTTGCCTGAAAAATCTGAATACTACGAATATCCTCGTGATGTGCAAAGCGAAGTATGGAAACAATGGTTTGAGAGTCGTGATAATAAGAATACAATTATAAAAATGAATACCGGTAGTGGAAAAACGGTTGTGGGTCTTACAATTCTTCAAAGTTGTTTAGCTGAAGGAAAAGGACCAGCTGTGTATGTTGTTCCTGATACTTATTTAATTAAGCAAGTATGCAATGAAGCAAAAAAGCTAGGTGTTAAAACCACTCAAGATGAAGATGACTATGATTTTATAATGAAGAGAGCGATATTAGTCATCAACATTCATAAATTAATTAATGGGAAATCAGTATTTGGAATGCGTCGTTCTAATAATGTAGAAATTGGAAGTGTTTTAATTGATGACGCGCATGCTTGTATAGAAACAATAGGTTCACAGTTTATGGTGAAAATTCCGTCGACAAATGATGCCTATAATGAAATTGAAGAATTATTTGATTCCACATTAAAAACATATTCAGAGCAGAAGTATCAAGAGATTGTGAAACAGCATGACCCTTATTCAACTATGTTAATTCCTTTCTGGTCTTGGCAGGAGAAAACACAAGATGTTAGAAATGTACTAAATAAATACCGAGAAGATGATAATATTAAATTTCATCTTCCGCTCATTGATAGCTACCTTTCTATTTGTAACTGTATAATATCAGCAAGTGATATTGAAATCACGCCAAAATGTATTCCTATCAATAAAATTCAAAGTTTTGAGCAAGCTGAACGAAGAATTTTTATGAGTGCAACATTAGCTGATGACAGTGTCTTTGTTACTTCTTTAGGTTTAAAAACTACAGAATTATCGAACATCATAACACCCGATAAAGCTAGTGATATTGGAGATCGATTGCTTTTATTTCCACAAGTAATAAATAAGAAGCTTTCTGATGTTGACATTAAAACAATTTTAAAATCGTTATCTCAGGAATACAACATTGTAGTTATTGTTCCGTCATACAAAAGAAAAGACTTTTGGGAAGATGAGGCAGATCTAATTATGGATTATCAAACAATATACGATGGTGTTGCAAAATTGAAGAGTGGACATGTTGGGTTAACTGTACTTGTCAATAAATATGATGGTATAGATTTGCCGGATGAAGCTTGCCGCATTTTGGTTATAGACGGTTTGCCAAATATGCGAAGTGAGTATAATTCATTTATTCAAAGTGTAAATCCGAGTAGCAAAGAACTTCTTCGAGAGCAAATTCAAAAAGTGGAGCAAGGAATGGGACGAGGTGTGCGCTCAAATAATGACTACTGTGTTGCAGTTCTTATGGGAAAAGGCTTAAGTGATATCATAATTCGAGCCAACGGAAAACAATATTTCAGTAAAGCAACTCAAAAGCAATTCGAGTTATCCCAACAATTATGGGATCAGATATGTGAAGAAAATCAGACCCCCTCACTTGAAGAAATATTTTCATTAGCTGACTATTCTTTGAGGAAACCGAGAAATAAAGATTGGATAAAAGTTAGCAAGGACGTGCTATCATCTGTTTCGTACGATACTCAGCCACATTTTGACAGCATATCTGTTGCTTTTAGAAATGCATTTGAAAAAGCATCCATATCCCAATATTCTGATGCTGTTAAAATAATTGAGAAGGTTAAGAATGCTACGACAGACGAAAGAACAAAGGGCTATTTGATGCAAATTATGGCAGAATACATAAATTTTATAAATCCTGCTGAAGCACAACAATTACTTCTTTCAGGTATTCAATACAATCTTGGTATCTTACGTCCAATTCAGGGAATTCAGTGTAATAAATTAATAAATAAAACAACATCACAGGCACAAGCTGTTGTTGACTACATCGTTGAAAATCATTTGGATCCTAACAATTATGTGATTAAAATCAATGCCATTTTAGAGAATATTGCGTTTACACAGAATACTGCTTCACATTTTGAAGCAGCTATCAAAGAAATCGCCCTTGCTCTTGGCTTTGTATCATCACGTCCTGAATTTGAAAGAGGAAAAGGTCCCGATAATTTATGGGGTATTGGAAATAATAAATACTTAGTAATTGAATGTAAAAACGGAACAATTACAGATACAATAAAAAAGCATGATTGTAATCAACTTAATGGATCAAAAATCTGGTTTGAGAATGAATATAAAGGAAATGCTTTCTTTTGTACACCTATTATGATACATAATAGTTGTGTTTTTGATTATGCCTGTTCTCCAGATCCTTCAACACGTATAATAACTCCTGTTTTGCTTGACAAATTTCGAAATAATGTCTCAAAATTCGTGGAAAATATTACAAAAGTAGGAACATATAAAAAGGTGGGAATAACTCAGCAAGTGTTATCACAGTTTAATCTTCTAGGTGATCAAATAGTAGATTGCTACACCACACCTTATACTATAAAGTAGAATAGTCTATTTTACAAAGTTATTGTGACCAAAAACGGTAGATATGTTCCTAACGTTCCACTTTTATTGAAGTATCAAAAAATAACTTGAAGGAAGTTTTGCTATATGAAACATAGAAATTATCTATATGAATATGATAATAGAGTTATTGTTTGTTTTTTCTCAATTATGGCGTTGCTTAATTTTATAGTAATAGTTTATAAAAAATATGATATTGACAAAATTATTTCTAAATCAGGTGTTTCTATTGCTTTAGTTATTTCTATTTTGCTATGGGTTTTTAATAAAAAAAAGCCTGATATATACAATGAGTCCAAAAATAATTGGCATAGAGGAACAGATATGCTATTTGTCGGGGTTATTAACAATGGACTATTAGAAAGCAACAACTCGGCTATAATAAATCGAACTGTCCATATTACCAATATAACTTCTTTAATTGAAAATAAATTTAATGAAAAGGGATTTAAAGGCATCATATTGACAGGCGACAGTGGATCAGGAAAATCAATATTAATAAACAAGCTAAAAGTTCATTTAACAAAAAAGAATTATGCTGTAGAAATAAAACGTGATTTTTATATTTTTGATATATCACCATCTTGTAAACAACAAATAATATTTTTAGATCAGTTTGAGGATGCACTAAATTCTACTGATTTTATGAATAAAATCAAGGAGTATAGTGAAGAGAACAATTGCGTATTTGTTTTTTCTTTCCCACAAGGTTATTTATCCCGCATGAATAATCTATTTGCTTCCAATAAGATTGATAATGTACTAAAAGACATATATGTGTTATCACTAAATAATGATGATATAGAACAATACAAAGCAAAAATTGCAAAATTTTGCGGAATTGAAATAAAACATATTAATAATTATATAAAGAAAAACCTAAAAGAGAACAACGAGAGGCAAAGCGTTGAAAATATAGATGGTAGCATAGAGTGTAAAAGATTATGTGATACATTAATTAAAGTTATAAAAGGAAAAGCCCCTCTTATAGAATTGGAATTATTAGGATACATATTAAGTTTTGGTTACGGAAATGACAAACGCTTTACCAGAGATTATTCTCTTATTGATGTTCCTTTGGATGATTGGGTAAATAGATTTTTACATAAAGAAACTGCTTATAGTATTTTATACTTAATGTCTGAATTTAGATCATTTAATATTGATGATATTCGGATAGCGACCTTTGGAAAACTTGAACACTACATATATGATGTGTCGAATAAAGAAGATGGCTTATTATTAAAAGCATTAAAAGAGAATCCGTTTATATATACAAACAATAAATTCAGTGCATGTGGAGCAAAGCATCAGTATATATCCGAACAATTTAGAAGATATTGTCAAGACAAAGAAATTCCAGAAGGTGTACGGCACTATCTTGCCCATTTGATAAAATGCATTGATAGTAAAAACAATGAAAATAGTGATTATTCATACAAAAAATTAGAAGAAAATTACAAGAGATATTATTCTAATCATATGGGAATACACATTATGCTTGTAATAATGTGTATAGGAGTACTCGCAGCCAATATTATTAGGATTAAGGATCCTTTCGCAGTTCATTGGCAATTGTTTGCTGATTCTCTAATAAGTCTGACGAGCATATATTATATTTATAATTACTGTAAGCGATTCTTTATAATTTCAAATAGTATTATGGTGAAAGTCACATATATTATGGGTGCAGCAGGCGTAATTGCTTCTTATTTTCTCATTAATTGGTGGGGAATTATTTTTGGATTAGAGATTGTTTTATTATCACTCTCTATCGCTATAGTTTATCACAATAAAAAGTCTACAACTGTTAACAGAATTTTTGTAAAAGACTTTTTCATATTTGGATCCATTGGTGTAATCATAGTTATATTGGGGTTGATTTTTCTCTCCTTGTTTTCACCTTCGTACGCATATGCACAAAAATCCGTTCCATTTATAGCATGTGAATGCTCATACTATGGCCTGTTTTTTGTTTATTCACTTATTTCCGTTATAAATCATATAAAATATTCTTATATAATTGGGAGAATAGGCCTTTCCAATATAGTTAAGTAGAAAAATATAATATTTATTGTGATATAACAGAAATGAGGCGATGCAATTATGAAACAAGGTCTAATAATGGAAGGTGGCGGTATGAGCGGAGTATTTACTGCTGGAGTTATGGATGTATTGATGAAAAATAATATAAAGTTTGACGGAACAATCGGCGTATCTGCTGGAGCAATATTTGGAATAAATATTAAATCCGGTCAGATAGGGAGAGTAATTAGATTCAATAAAAAATACTGTCGGGATCCAAGATATGTAAGCATGCGATCATTTTTCATTACAGGAGACATATTTGGAGCGGATTTTTGCTATAGGCAACTCACATATGAGCTTGATCCATTTGATTATAAAGCATTTGAAGCTAATCCTATGGAATTCTACTCGGTCAGTACAAATTTAGAAACAGGTAAAGCGGTTTATCATAAGTGTCACAAAGGTCTTCTTGAAGATATGATTTGGTGTAGAGCTTCTGCATCTATTCCAGTATTATCTAAACGAGTCGAGATAAATGGAAAAAGTTACTTAGATGGTGGGATAGCAGATTCAATACCTATAAAATTTTTTGAAAGAAAAGGATATAAAAGAAATATTGTTATTCTGACAAAGCCACGCAAATATAGAATGAAACCTGCTGATTATATGTTTTGGGCAAGAATAAGATATAGAAATTATCCCAATTTTATTAAAGCTATTTCAAAACGTCATATAATTTATAATAAAGCTTTAGAATATGTAGAAGCTAAAGAAAGGTCAGGTGAAATCATTGTTGTAAGACCCAGTCATTCGACTGTAGCAAAAATGATTGAAAGAAACCCTGATAATCTTCAGATAACATACGAAGATGGCATAAGACAATGTGAGAAGGTAATAGATAAAATCAGAATCTATGTTAATCAAACAAAAATGCTATGTTGAGAGAATTAGAGTTTACTGAAAGATAGAGAATAAATCACAAAATATCATATAGATAAATTGTTACTCTTATTATTCATCTATTTCATAGTCACAAGACATAAAAAGCATGTCAATTCCACATCGGAACTGGCGTGCTTTTTTGTTTGACTTTGCATTGTCTTTGTGGTACAATAAAACAAGGATAGCCGCAATGGAAAGGGTGGACAATATGACAAAAATAGATCTGATTACAGGTATTCTTGGCTCCGGAAAAACCACATTCATCCACGAGTATGCGTCGCATCTGATTCAGCAGGGACAGCGTATCGCAATCCTGGAGAATGATTTTGGCGCTGTTAACGTAGATATGGTGATGCTGCAAGACTTGAAATGTGAGAACTGCCAGCTGGAAATGATTGCCGGCGGCGGAGACCCCTGCTGTCATAAACGACGCTTTAAGACGCAGTTGATCTCCCTGGGAATGCAGCATTTTGATCGAGTTATCATAGAACCCTCCGGCATCTTCGACATGGACGAGTTCTTTGATACGCTGTACGAGTCGCCGCTGGATCAGTGGTTCGAGATCGGCAGCATCCTAACCATTGTGGATGCTGAAATGGATGATGTCCTTTCAGCGCAGATGGAGTATCTTCTGGCATCTGAGGCAGCCTGCTGTGGCAAGCTGATTTTGAGCAAGTGGCAGAATATAAAAGGGGAATCCGAAGAAGACCTTGTTTCCCACATTCTGACCCATCTGAACCGCTCTTTGACAGGCATCCAGTGTAAACGACAGTTCCAGCCGAAAGACGTTCTGACGGCGGACTGGAGCGCTCTCCGTGCGGAGGATTTTTCTGCCATGCAGTCTGCCGGCTATCGCAATTGCAGCTATGTGAAACAGTTCAACACGGAGAGCATCCAAAGCGAAGTCCATTACTTCATGCACATCAATTTGCCCGAAAACCAAATCGAACCGTTGATACAGCAAATTCTGGCGGATGCCGCCTGCGGTAAGATCTACCGTATAAAGGGCGCATTGCCGGCAGAAAACGGCGACTGGCTGAAAGTAAACGCAACCGCAGAGAAAACGGAGATCTCACCAGTCAAAGACGGCCAGGCAGTTCTGATTGCCATAGGTGACAATCTGCACCGGGAGAAAATCGACGCCTATCTGCAAAAGTATAACACCGATCCGGAATATGTTTCTATATAAACGAAAAGCCGCAGGCAAACCCATAAAACGGTTTGCCTGCGGCTTTTGTGCTATTCTGTGTGATTACTGATAGTGTGCCAGAAACTGCTTGGTGCGCTCCTGCGTCGGACGTTCAAAGATCTGCTCCGGAGCGCCTTCCTCTACAATGTAACCGTCTGCCATAAAGATCACACGATTGGAAATGGCTCTGGCAAAGCTCATTTCATGGGTAACAATTACCATTGTCATGTGATCGTCTGCCAGCAGCCGGATGACTTCCAGAATTTCTCCGGTCAGTTCCGGGTCGAGTGCAGAAGTCGGCTCGTCAAAGAACAAAATCGAGGGAGACATCGCCAGCGCACGGACGATCGCCACACGCTGCTGCTGTCCGCCGGACAGTTCACAGGGATATGCTTTCGCCTTGTCTGCCAGCCCCACCTTTTTCAGCAGTTCCATTGCCGTCTGCTCTGCCTCTGCACGGCTTTTTTTCAGAATCAGCCGTGGTGCCTCGGTAATGTTTCGCAGGACGGAATAGTGCGGAAACAGGTTAAAGTTCTGGAATACCAACCCGAAGTAGTGCTGGATTTTGCGGAACTCTGTCTTCGGCGCATAGACCGGACGCTTGCCGTCCTCAGCGCTGACTGCAAGCTGATCCATGTACGAGATCTTGCCGCTGGAGAGGGTCTCCAGGAAAGTGCAGCAGCGGAGCAGTGTGGATTTTCCCGAACCGGACGGACCGATGATCGAAACAACTTCTCCCGGCTTTACGAAAAAGGAGATATCTTTCAAAACCTGCACGTCTCCGAAATGCTTTTGCAGGTGTTCAACTTCTAAGTAATTCAATGCGGCACCTCTTAAATTTTGTAGTAGTTCAATTTCTTTTCCAGCAGAGACATCAGACCGGCAACGATCAGGTTAAAGGCATAGTAGAAAATTGCAGCAGCCAGATAGGGCAGCATAGATGTTTCTGCGGCAGCGATCATTTGTGTTTCTGTGAACAATTCGATGTAAGAAATTGCAAATGCCAGGGAAGTGTCCTTGACCAGTGTGATAGACTCGTTGGTCACTGCCGGAAGAACACGCTTTATCATCTGCGGCGTAATAATGCGCAGGAATTTCTGCATCCGGCTGTAGCCCAGGATCTTTGCGGCCTCGTGCTGTCCCACCGGGATCGACTGAATGCCGCTGCGGAAAATTTCTGCAAAGTAGGCAGCATAGTTCAGCGAGAACGCAATGATGACTGCCCCAAAGCGGTAGTTCGTGGTCAAGGGCAGACCGAACAGGAAATACTTACCGAAATAGATGACCAGCAGCTGGAGCATCAGCGGTGTGCCACGTACCACAGAAATGTAAAACTTCATCAGCCATTGCACAGGCTTCCAGGCATACATCCGTGCCACGCAGATCAGCAGACCCAGCGGCATGGAAAATACCAGAGTCAGCAGAAAGATCCACGTAGAACGCAGCATACTGTCGCTCAGCTGTGCAACAATATCAAAAAAAGACATAACAAGATTCCTTTCGGAGATTTAGTCAATGACAGAATCCGTCAGATCCCACTTTTCAGCGATCTCAGCAAATTTGCCGTCCTTGCGCATTTCGTCCAGTGTTTTCTGCACCTTGTCACGCAGCTCAGTGTTGTTCTTTGCAAAACCAACGGCATACTGCTCTGCGGACAGAACGTCGTCCAGGATCTTGTATTCGCCGTCACGGGATTCCATCTGATACTTTGCAACGCCGATATCCATAGCGATTGCCTCGACTGCATTGGAATCCAGGTTCATGAATGCGGTGTTGTAATCGGAGACAACGACCAGTTCCTTGAAGGAGTCCTTCAGTTCCTTGTTGTCGTCCTCTTTCAGTGCAGCCTCTGCGGAAGAGTCTGTCTGTACGGCAACGCTCTTTCCGGCGAGGTCAGCAAATGTGGCAATGCCGCTGTCAGCCTTGACCACAAATACCTGGGAGTTGTCAACGTACGGGTCTGTCCAGGCATATTCATCCTCACGGCCGTTCATGGTGAAACCGTTCCAGATGCAGCTGATGGTGCCGGAGTTCAGCTCCATGTCCTTTGCATTCCAGTCGATGGGCTGCTTGACCAGTTCCCAGTCGTTCCGCTTGCAGACCTCTGCCGCCAGATCCAGGTCGAATCCCACGTATTCGCCGTTTTCATCCTGATAGCCGTAAGGCGGAAATGCAGCGTCAAAGCCAACGATAAACTTTTCCTTGTCGGCGCTCTTCTTGCCGTCGCTGCTGCTGCCGCAGCCTGCCAGAGAAAATACCATTGTGCCTGCTGCAATGCCTGCCATCAGACGTGTTGTCCAGTTCTTTTTCATACCAAAAACGCTCCTTTTTTCTGATCCGTGTGGTGGTACAGAATACATCCTGCCGGAAGACGGGATGCCTTTCTGTCATGCAGTTGTTCTCATCGTGTGAGAGCAGTTTCTCAGCGCTTTACGGCGCTACTACATTATTACAAAAACAGTTTTTATTATAACATGGTTTTCCGGTTCTGTCAACCGGGTTTGACGTGGAAAATGAAAGAATTTATCAACATAAGACTGCAAAAACGCAAAAAAATCAAAAAAGGGCGAAAATGACTTGCATTCTTTCCCGTTTTCGATTATAATAGAAAAGAATTGCATTAAAGGCAACACCGCACAAAGCCCGCCTAGCGGCTTTGCACGCAATCTGCTTGCTGATTTTCCGTCATACTGCACAGAAATCCCTTGACATACGGCAGTATGCCTGCGGAATTTCTGTGCAATCTGTCGAAAAATCCGACTACGCATCTTACGCACAAGCTTTGTGCGGTATTGCCTAAAATTTTATTGTGTTAAGGTAAGCAAAAGCCGCACATGACTTCACTCATGTGCGGCTTTTTGAAAAGGGAAACCGGGCAGTCATTTTTGCAGGAAAAGCGGAGACGGTTTCTGTTTGCCGTACATAGAACGGTTTCCGCTGCACAGCCGGGAAACGGTGCAGACAACGGCAAAATAGGGCAGGCAGGAGAATCCGAACACTTCCGTTTCGATGCAGATGGGCGCCAGCCAGGTGTTGGAGGCACTCCCGAACACTGCCGCATAGCAGAGCGCCGCACCAAACACAGCCGGGAGTCCGAACAGCGGTGCAGCGACAGCGCCCAGGCAGGCACCGATGGCGAACAGCGGCGTGACTTCACCGCCCTGGAATCCGACGGCAAGGGTGCAGACGGTGAACAGCAGCTTGCCCAGAAAGTCGAACCAGTAGATCGTTTCGCCGTTGCAGGCAAGGGAAATCAAATTTGTGCCGAGTCCGGTATAGCGTCCCTTTCCGCAGAGGAAGAGAAGCAGCGCTAGTACTGCACCGCAGACGGCGATGCGCAGCAGGGGATTGGGGAACAGTTTTGCCGCCCAGGATTTTCCCTGTTTCAGCAGCAGGGTGAAGATACCGCCGGCAATGCCGGAGAAAACGCCCAGCAGAAGGATCGGCACGGAAAACGGTGCAGTATCCACATCCGGCAGAGCAACCTGAAAGGTCTCCAGCCCTAGCGCCGCAGAGACCCAGTTGGCAGAAACGGCGGCGAGAACGGCAGGGAGCAGCGCACGGTATTCCAGCCTGCCCACTGCCAGGACTTCCAGGGCAAAGCAGACTGCCGCCAGCGGCGCATGGAACAGACCGCTGAAACCGGCAGCCATGCCGGCAATGGTCAGAATGGGGACAGCATCGGGGATATCCCGGAACCAGGGGATGCGCCTGCCCATGTTGTGGGAGACCGCAGCACCCAGCTGAACCGCAACGCCTTCCCGTCCGGCACTTCCGCCGCAGAGATGGGTGAGCCAGGTGCTGCCGATCAGAAGCGGAATGAGCCGGAGCGGAATGCGTTTTGCCTTGCCGTCGGCGGCGTCGAAGATGAGGCTCATGCCCTGGGCGCTCTCTTTTCCGTATTTCTGGTAGACCCAGACCATCAGAACGCCGGCAATCGGCAGAAACGGCAGGCACCAGAGCAGGTGGTTGCTGCGGAATGTGCCGATCCACAGGAGAATGCGCCCGAATCCGGCGGTGAGCGCACCGGTCACAATGCCGGCGGCGATCGCCAGACCGCAGAGCGCTGCGGTGGGAAGTATGGAATTGCGAATGTTGCTTTTCATAGACAGGACCTCCGGAAAAATAAAAAAGCCGACAGCATCTGCGTCAAATGCAGATGTCATCAGCTTGTCAGCGGTTTTGGAATTCCAGGGGAGAACATCATTCCCCGAATCAGATTGTACTTATATTATACAGTATCTTTCAGAATCTGTCAAGAAAAAATCAGAGAGGAATCATTGCCATGAAAGAACAGCGAAAAATCGTCCTTGGCGGCGAGACGGTCTCCTATACCCTGGAACGCAAGGCAGTGAAAAATATCAATCTGCGTCTACGACCGGATACCGGGCTGTCCGTTTCTGCGCCGAAGTATGTGGCGCTGTCCCAGGTGGAGCGTGTACTGATGCAGCACCAGCAGAAGATCCTGGAGACACTGCGCCAGTACCAGACCGCAGCGGCGGAAAGGCGGCAGCAGTATCCCCGGAGCTTTTCCACCGGAGAAACGGTACTGTACCTGGGGAAATACTGTACTCTGGAAGTTCTCCGGGGCAGCCGGGAATGCGTGCAGGTGCAGGGGGACAAGCTGCTTTTGCTGGTGAAACATCCGGAGGATGCCCAGTGCCGGGAGCGTGTGTTCAACAGCTGGTGGGAGACCAGCTGCGAAAAGGCGGTGCGCAATCTCTGCCGGGCGGTCTATCCGGTGTTTGAGGCGAAAGGCGTGGCGTTTCCGGAGATCCGGTTTCGCAGGATGGTCGCTCAGTGGGGAAACTGCCGCCCGACTCGTGGCGTGCTGACATTCAATCTGCGGCTGCTGGCTGCACCGGTGCGCTGCATCGAATATGTGGTGATCCATGAGTTTACCCACTTTCTCCATCCCGACCACTCACCGGCGTTTTATGCGGAGATCGCCGCGGAACTGCCGGACTGGAAACAGCTGCAGGAAACTTTGCAGCATATGGTAGAAACACGGATATAGCGCGGGATTTCCGGCAAAATTCCGAAAACCAGCCGTTTTTTTCCGATCGTTTCTCCGGAGAGTTGACAATATGGCTAAAAAAGCCGCAGCCGCTTTGTTCAGTTTCCATATATTTTCCGTGTGAAAGGAAAAAACTGTTGATTTTTTTTGTGCGGTATGATAAAATAAACTTCGGGCATGTCTGCACTTTTTTTGAGAATTGTCCTAGAGTGGGGCAGAATGTGCAGAAGAAATGCGAAAAACGAAAGGAGCTTTTTTTATGAAGAAACTTGGGCTCGGTAAACGGGTGCTGGCGTGCGCTGCCAGTGCTGCGACGTTACTGACCGGAACCACAGCGTTGTCTGGACTGACAACACTGGGAAGCATGGCGGCATCTGCTGCATCTTATGACAACTATGCAAAGTTGCTGCAGTACTCCATGTATTTCTACGACGGCAATATGTGCGGTTCTGACGTTGACACTGCCTCTCAGTTCAGCTGGAGAGGCAGCTGTCACGGCAGCGATGAAGTAGACGGCGGTTTCCACGATGCAGGCGACCACGTAAAGTTTGGTCTGCCGGCTGGCTACACCGCATCTACCCTGGGCTGGGGCTACTATGAATTCAAAGACAGCTATGACGCACTGGGACAGACTGCACACCTGCAGGCGCTGACCAACCGTTTCTGCGATTTCTTCAAGGCAAGCACAAAGCTGAGCGGCGACACCGTAACAAGCTTTTGCTACCAGGTAGGCGTAGGACAGGCTGACCACGACGTCTGGTGTTCTCCGGAATCCCAGAACGATCAGAGCCTGCGTACCGCATACTGGACTTCTGATGATGCCAGCGACATCGCCGCAGAATATGCAGCAGCACTGGCAGTGAACTACATCAACTTCGGCAATGCAGAAGACCTGAAGTATGCAAAGGCACTGTACAATTATTCCATCAAGACCAACAAGGCAAATTGTCCGGAGGCTGCAAACTTCTACAACTCCTATGACTATTATGATGACCAGGCATGGGCTGCAGGCTGGCTGTACCTGGCAACCAACGACAGCACCTACAGCTCGTTCCTGGACAAGTTCATGAACGACACCAATGCTGGTAAGTCTGGTCAGTCCGGATGCAAGTGGGGCGTATACTCCACCATGTGCTGGAATAATGTCAGCCTGGGTGCTGCGATCCTCCAGAGTGAGATCACCGGCAATGCAATGGACTGGGCAAAGGTCACTACATATCTGAACGGCAAATGCACCAGTGAAAGCACCTATTACTGCGAGAGCGACTGGGGCAGCGCACGTTATAACACTGCACTGCAGATGGCAGCACTGGCTACCACGAAGTATTCTGCAAAGAGCGGCATGGATTATTCCAGCTGGTGCAAGGCACAGATGGGCATGATCCTGGGCAACAACCCGAAGAATGTGAATTTCGTTGTCGGCATGGACAGCAATTCTGCAAAGTATCCGCACCACAGAGCTGCATCCGGCTATCAGAGCTTTGACGAAATGAAGGGCAAGACCGACTACAGCAGCAATGGCCACACGCTGGTCGGCGCTCTGGTCGGCGGTCCGGCAGATTCCAACTTCACTTATACCGATTCTGTAAACGACTATCAGGCAAACGAAGTTGCCCTGGACTATAACGCAGGTCTGGTCGGTGCAGCAGCAGGTCTGTACTCCATTTACAAGACTGGTTCTGTAGATTCCAGCATTGAGGGTGTCAGCGGCGGCGCTGTAGTTACCACTGCTACTACAAAGGGAACTACCACAACCACAACTGGAAAGACCACTGCAACCACTAAAAAAACCACAACCACTACTACTACAAAGGCTACTCAGAAGACAACTGTGACAACCACTACTGTACCGGGCGGCAGCGGCAAGACTGCAAACATCAGCACTGGCACACAGACTGGTACTGCAGGCGACAAGCAGGCATATGCAGAATTTGCACCGAACGGCGCAAAGACTGCAACTCTGTATTATACCATTTCCACCAAGGATACCAACTCCAGCGGTGCATTCGGCACATGGACCGGTACCTGGGAACAGGAAGACTTTGAAGTAACTGTCGGCGCAAACGGACAGTGCAAGGTAACCTACAACATCCCGTCTAATGTGGGACAGACCGTAAAGGCAATGGTATTCTATCCGGACGCAAGCAGCGTCAAGATCGACAAGGTCGTTCTGGACGAGGGCAGCACTCCGGCAACCACTGCATCCAGCACAAAGCAGAACCCGACAACTACTGCTACTACTGTAGCACCGGGCGGAGATGACAAGACTGCAAACATCAGCACCGGCACACAGACCGGTACTGCAGGCGACAAGCAGCTGTATGCAGAATTTGCTCCGAACGGCGCAAAGTCCGCAACCCTGTACTACACCATCTCCACCAAGGATACCAACTCCAGCGGCGCATTCGGTACATGGACCGGTACCTGGGAACAGACCGACTTTGATGTTACCGTTGGTGCAAACGGTCAGTGCACCGCAGATTATGTGATCCCGTCCAATGTCGGACAGACCGTAAAGGCAATGGTATTCTATCCGGATGCAAGCAGCGTTAAGATCGACAAGGTCGTTCTGCACTACGGCGATACCGTAACTACCGGCACAACAAAGGCGCAGCCTTCCAGCGGCGGCAAGTACACCAAGGATGTAAACCAGTCTGTCGTTTATGACGAACTGCCTGCCGGCGATAAGATGCTGGGCTGGAAGTGGGCTGACCTGGGTGTTCCGGCCGGCGAAAAGGTAACCAAGGTTGAGATCAACATCTCCACCAGCAAGAAGCAGATCGGCAAGTGGCAGGGCGCATTCGGCTCTTCCACCAGCGTAGCTCCGGATTACTGGACACAGTCTGACGATATGGAACAGACTATCAGCGGCAAGACCGGCAGCATTGTATGGAACGTAGATTCTGCAACCTCTGAGATCATCCAGACTCAGTACGGCGGCGAGCTGAAGTTCGGCGTTTGGTGGATCGACTGCAACAAGTTCACCATCGACTCCATCACAGTTTACACAGACGCTTACGGCGGCAGCAGCACAACAGTTACCACTTCCAAGACAAGTGCAACTACACAGAAGACAACCGCAACTACTTCCAAGACAACTGCGAAGACAACTTCTACCACAAAGTCCACCACACAGAAGCCCAGCGATCTGCCGTCTGCAAGCATGTACGGCGACGTAAACCTGGACGGTCGTGTAGACATCACAGACGCTGTTATCCTGAACAAGGCAGTTGCAGGCGCAATCTCCCTGAATCCGCAGCAGCAGGCAAATGCAGACTGCTGCACCGATGACGGCGTAGGCGCTAACGATGCGATCGTTCTGCTGAAGTTCCTGGTTTCTCTGGTAAAGACTCTGCCGTCTGCAGACTAAGCCACAGGCGCTGAAACGGCGTAAAAAATTATCGAAATCGTATATTCAAAAGCGGATATCGTCAAAACTTTTGGCGGTATCCGCTTTTCTGTGACAGCATATCCGAAAAAACTGTCGTTACATATGTCATGTTGCACAAAAAGAGAGGAAACTGTTTAGCACGTTTTACTGAAATTTGAAAATCCGCTTTACAACAAAATTCCCATGTGTTATAATAAATGAAACGAGAAAGATATGCCCTGCGACGGGATACGTGCGTCTTGAAATCCGGTCCCTGCGGTGTGTATCAGCCGGCGAGTTCGGCAGAAGAAATCGTTGCAAAAGGAATATGCGTACCTATATTCCAAAATCTCAAATCATTCATTTTCAAGGAGGATATCTATGCTGAAGAAAAAACTCGGCAAGAAGGCACTTGCCTTTGCTTCCGCTGCAGTGATGGCAGTTTCTGCTACCGCTACAGGTCTGACAGCGCTGTCTATGACTGCGTTCGCAGGCGAGGAGCTGGGCGAAGGTACTTTCGAAAACGGAAAGGGCTTGCCTTGGCACATTTGTGAAAATGCAACTGCTGTCATGAAGTTCGATATCACCGACGGTATCTATGCGATCAAGCTGGAAAATGTCGGCGGTACTTCCAACGGCGGTGAGAGCCGCTGGGACTGCCAGTTCCGTCACAGAAACCTGACCATTGAAAGCGGTCACACCTATCGTATCACCTACAGCGTAAAGCCGTCTAACAGCGGTCATATGTACGCAAAGCTGGGTAATATGTCCAACGACGACCAGGAACTGTGGCACAGCAACGGTGAAGAGCTGAGCATGAGCTACGAAGAAGGTCTGACACAGACACAGCTGGAAGACAAGCTGAAGAGCGCTTCCAAGACCGGCAACAAGGTAGACTACGGTCAGGGCTGGGATGCTTGGTATCACAAGGAATATCCGGCAAACCAGTGGACCACTGTTGCTTATGAATTCACTGCTGACCAGACCGTTAAGGGTACTGCAGAGTGGACCTTCCACATGGGCGGTCAGGGTGCATATGCAACACAGGGCGACTGCTTCCCGAAGGACACCGTTATTCTGTTCGATAACCTGGCACTCATCGATATGACCGATGACAAGACAGACTATAAGGCAGAGGCAGCTTATGAGCCGACCGGCGTTGAAGTAAACCAGGTTGGTTACTATCCGAACGGTAAGAAGGTTGCTACTGTTGTTCTGTCCGACGGCGACACACAGAAGTATGACTATGAGATCAAGGATGCCAGCGGCAAGACCGTTTACAGCGGTACTACTGACGGCAACACCCAGTATGACAAGTCTGGCGCATGGGATTACACCCAGCAGATCGACTTCACCGATTTCACCACAGAGGGCAAGGGCTACACACTGACTGTTGCAGGCAAGACCTCTCTGCCGTTTGATATCGACAAGAACCTGTATGAGAAGTACAACGAAAAGAGCATGCTGACTTATGCCCTGAACTACTTCTATCAGAACCGTGCAATGGATACTGACGACCAGTACATTCCGTCTCCGCAGACTGTAGACGGTAGCAGCAAAACTCTGGGTCGTAAGGATTCCAACCACTGGCCGAATGATACTGCTTACATCGCAGACAAGTGGGTTTACATCTACACTTCCAAGCCGAGCTACAGCCAGTCCATCGACGTATCCGGCGGTTGGTTCGACGCAGGTGACTATGGTAAGTACGTTGTAAACGGCGGTATCTCTCTGTGGACTCTGATGAACATGTATGAGAGATCCAAGATGGTAGGCAAGGCTGACAAGTTCGGCGACGACTCCTCCGTTATGACCATTCCGGAAAACAAAAACGGCATTCCGGATATCCTAGATGAGTGCAAGATCGAACTGGACTTCTTCCTCAAGATGATGCGTGACGACGGTATGGTTTACCACAAGGCTCACGACTATAAGTGGACCGGTCTGGCTGTCGCTCCGTATGACCAGAACGAAAACGGCAAGGAAAACAAGGCTCCGATGCGAATCGTTAAGCCGGTTACCTATGCAGCAACCCTGAACGCATCTGCAGCATTTGCACAGGCAGCTCGTCTGTTCAAGGACTATGATGCAGCTTATGCAAAGACCATGGAAGACGCAGCAATCAAGACCTATGCTGCAGCACAGAAGAACTACAAGCCGTTCACAAGCTGGGGCGGCGACACCAAGGGTGAAGGCGGCATCTCCGCTGACATCATGTACGCTCCGCTGGATCAGAACAAGGGCGGTGGCCCGTACGGTGATACCGAGGTCAGCGACGAATTCTACTGGGCAGCTTGCGAACTGTACATCACAACTGGCGACAAGACCTATTATGATGAACTGATGAAGTATGGTACCAACGCTTATGGTACTGACAATGCAAAGGCACTGGAAATCTCCACAACTCTGGTTGGCGGTGAGAACAACGGTACATTCTCCCTGTTCACATGGGGTACTCTGAACTCCGTTGGTTCTATCTCCCTGTATGTAAACTCTCAGGATATGCTGGATAAGGGTCTGCTGACTCAGGATGAAGTAAACACCCTGAAGGCACAGGTTCTGAAGGCAGCTGACTCCGTTCTGGAAGTACAGAACAAGTCTGCATACGGCATCCCGTATGTAGGTCACAACTATGACACTACTGTATGGAAGTATGACGCAGCAACCGGCAAGGGTGACTCCCAGACTCTGAGCCTGGAAGGCGGTTATGAATGGGGTTCCAACTCCATGGTAATCAACAACTCTATGGCACTGGCACTGGCTTATGACGCATCTAAGGAAGTTAAGTACATCGATGGTGTTACTACCGCAATGGACTACCTGATGGGCCGCAACCCGCTGGAACAGGGCTATGTAACCGGTTACGGTGAACACCCCACAAAGTACCCGCACCACAGATTTTGGTCTGGTCAGCTGAACAGCAACGACTTCCCGTATGCTCCGTACGGCGTTCTGTCCGGCGGCCCGAACTCCAACATGGAAGACCCGATGGTTCAGGGTCAGGGCTACAAGGTAGGTTCTATCGCTCCGATGAAGTGCTACCTGGATAACGTTGAGGCTTGGTCTGTAAACGAGTGCACCATCAACTGGAACTCTCCGCTGTGCTGGGTTGCATCCTTCCTGGATGACGAAGCTCCGAACATCGTTCGTGACTCCAGCGATACAAAGCCGACCACAACAACTGACAACAAGACTACAACAACTGAGACTACAGCAACCACTGCTACAAGCGACAACGATTCTTCCTCTACTGCATCTACAGATAAGAGCGGCGAATCCACTACTACCACCACAAACGGCGGTTCTGTAACTCCTGGCGACGTTCTGCTTGGCGATACCAACCTGGACGGCCGTGTAGACATCACCGACGCTGTTCTGCTGAACAAGAAGGCTGCAAACGCAGTTGACTTCAACGCACAGC
>OGIK01000883.1_pt1 | contig 32537 bp, 52 predicted proteins | sample 1571781 | NCBI WGS metagenome assembly OGIK01 (sample SAMEA2581956, study PRJEB24529) | metagenome | biome: Human gut stool | place: China | collected 2011
TGAATCTGCTGGCTTCTGACGGCATAAACAGTCCGGTTTTTGTCAATGGTCCTTTGAAGATCGACTTCTCGGCAGGCTGCGTCTGGTTGAGCGAGAATGAATTGCATTTGACCCCCATCGAGTACAAACTGCTGTGTGTGCTGGCGCATAATGTGGGCAAAGTGCTGACGCATACCTCCCTCACGCAGAAAGTATGGGGCAGTACGCAGGAAAATGACATTGCCTCCTTGCGAGTTTATATGGCCTCCCTGCGCAAAAAACTGGAACGATACCCGGATGCGCCGCATCTGATCCAGACCCATGTTGGTGTCGGATACCGGATGCTGCGCGCAGAAAATGATGAAGCATAGTAAAAAAACAGGGTGCGCCCCTGAATAGGACGCACCCTGAAGAATCCACATACGACAGAAACTCCAGTGTCATTACAACACTGGAGTTTTTGGTGGGCGCGGGTGGATTACGCAAGCCGCGCTGCTAAAAACAGCCTAGCAGGCTGTTTTTGCGCTGTCTTCGGCGACAGCGCCGCAGCTGTTCGAATCCACCCTAGAAAGTGAAACTTCAGTTTTTTATAAAACAAAAAGCCCAGCGTACTTTCATACGCTGAGCATTTTTGGTGGGCGCGGGTGGATTCGAACAACTTGCATTCACGCACACCTATACTGGCGAACTGAAAAATCATAGGAGACAAGCCACTTTTCACTTCACACAGGATTCATTGAAGCAACAGTGCGCACAATTCTGCGCCTAGAAGTGGGTTTGAGAGTGGGTTATTTTTGCTTTGGGGAATACTCTGCCAACGCGGCAGATACCGCCAGCGCTGCAGCATCAGCGCGGCCCTCGACGGCGTGGCTGTACCAGCCATAAGTATCCATACTTCGGCTGTGACCAACCATGCGGCGGAGTTGGGCAGGGGACACAGTGTCTTCAACCATGCTTACGAAGGTGTGCCGCAGCTCGTACAGACTGATGGGCGGATCGATGCCATTACAGCGTTGGTAGAACCTCCAGTAGTTGTATAGGCTCTGCTCGTTGTCCAGCAAGAACACCGGATCATCATAGCGCAAGGGGCGCTCCTCTTCGAAGGTGCGCTGTTGGAGCTGAGCTTTGAGTTCTGCCGCCGCCAGCGGATGCAGGATGACCACCCGCAGGGCATTTTCGTTTTTTCCGCTGGTTTCCTCGTTCAGGGTGTTGATGGCCCGGGAAAGGTGCAGCCGGTTGCCGTCCACATCGCCCACGCGGAGGCCCAGCAGCTCGCCGGGGCGCAGGCCGGTCATTACAGCCAGACGATAGGCGTGGATGTTTTCATCGGCCTCCACTTTTCCACGGATGACGCGGGTGTCGGTGGAAAGCAGTATCCGCAGCGAATCGGGCTGTAGGATCCTTTTCCCTTTGTTTCGCGCCCCCTTCGGGACAACAACTTCATCCTCGGGCCGCAGGGACGTGTACTGGTGCTGCCGTGCCCACTTGACGAAGGCCATCTCGACGCTTCGGATACCTTGCAGCGTTTTCTTTGAGAGATTGCCCTTGCTCTTACGTTTATTGTCCGGATTCAAGCAGCCCTCTTTGTAGGCACGGTTCAGGACGTCTTGCAGCATACCGGCGCTCAGATCGCCGATACGGCGAACGCCGATGACCGGCAGTATGTAGTTCCGGCCAAACTTCTCGACCTGCTCCACATAGCTGCTGCCTGCTGTGGCCTTTACCGAGATAAGGAACTCTTCCCACAGCTCAGAGCAGCGCTTGGTGGTGCTGCTGATTCCTTCGTCCAGCCACAGATCGGCCTTGCGATTTGCTTCTCGCTGGCCGGTGCGGCCGGGCTTCGAGCTGGTGAAGGTTCGGCGCACGCCGTCCTTCTGCACCTTGATCTGCCAGCGCTGCTGCTTTTCCAGCCAAACGGCGGTATTGACTCGCTTTCCCATAAAAATACACCTCCATATGGGTACACTTTGACAAGCCCGCCCGGAGGTGGTACAATACAGTTGTCTAGGCTGGTATTGTTCCTCGTGAGCAAGCCATTCTTCAAACTCCTCCGGTGTTGGTAGCACCGGGGGAGTTTTTTGTATATTCAATTAACAAGACGGTTGACTCAGTTGTTTTTACGATAGGTGACCTCAAGTCCAGTGTTGGGAGAGTAAGTCCATGTGACTGTCAGACGGTCAAAAGACTCCTTCTGACGGCCATCCAGCGCTTTTGTGCTGACCATCTCCTCATAAAGCCAGTCCGGCAGGCCATAAATTTGGTTTGCGAGTTTGATTTCTCTCAAAACAACATCCGTGAAAAGAAAACTATCCTTAAAATTATACGGATTCGTATCGAACGTGATATAAGAACCGTCATTCGCAACGGTAAGTGCGCTGTCATCAAAGACATCATAGATAGTCTGAAAGTCAAGGGAATCCGCATTTGCTTTCAGCACAGGCACGAGCAACTCATCCAGCAAGGTGGAGACCTTCTTGCCTTTCTCATCAAACGTAATCTGCGTGCGAATCTTGATAACCGGAGAGCCATCATCTGCCGCACGCTGATAGGCACCATTCAGTGTAAGGCTCTGGCCCGCAAACGTAGCTCTGTAATACTCGTACAGATTTTCTTTGACCGCCGCATAGAAGCGCTGGCCTTCCGCAGACACGACAGAGAAACACTTATAATTCACGTCCTTGTCTGTATAAGTATAGAAGTAGTCGAAATCTGTCTGGCCGGAAAACTCCACATCCCGCCCCACTTTGTACTCGGTGTCGGCAAACACCGTCACTGCACACGCAAGGCACAGCACCACGGTCAGCATCAAAGAGACAATCTTTTTCATGGTTTTCCCTCCTCATTGTAAAAAGCTCAATTTTCGTTCGATTTTTGCTCAATTATTTGTTCTTGCGCGAAACACCGCTTGGTTGTATAATATAGGCAAATAAAACAACGTGTTGTGGGAGGCAAGCAGACAATGACACGTCAAGACTACATCGATGCTATTATGCGACTGCTTGAGAAAGCGGATTTTCGCAAACTGCGGCTTGTGTGGATATACGCAAGCCGCCTGATCAGCTGACATATCGCATCCTTTGAGCGCCTACGGGTGCTCTTTTTTTTGTGTCAATTTTTCGGCCATGCGTTCCAACAGCTCCCAGTCTGCCGGGCTGAGGTCGGCCAGCATCTCGACAAAGCGCTTTCGGAAATTGTCATCGTCATCCCGGGTCAGGTCGCCAAGGAACGCGGCAATCTTGTCCGACTGGGTATCTGCCGCCATCATCTCACCCTCACCGGTGCGCAGCCATTCCTCGCGGACACCGAAAAGATTACTTATAAGAGAAAGTAGCTTATCAGATGCTTCCGTACGTTCCAGTTCAATATTTGCAATCGCTCCACGAGTATCAAACCCAAGCTTATGAGCAAATTCCTCCTGAGACAGTCCATTTTCTTTGCGAACTTCTTTCACTCGTTCTCCGACAGTCATTTTGTTCGCCTCCTTTCGTTCTGATGTTAGTATACGCTTTTGATTTTGTGCTGTCAACACAAAAAATGAAGATTTTTGCGCACTATGTGTTGACAATCCATTTTCCTTGCAGTAAAATGAGGTCACAGCACAAAACTCGAAGACGGTTTTGAGGCTGCAACACAATCTCAACGAAAGGAGGTGAACCACATGAACAGTAACAAAAAGCCCAGTTGGAAAGAACGGCTTTCCAACTGGACTCCGACAACATGGGATATTCAACTTGTTCAGTTGATTTCCGTATTTCTGAGTGGCATCGCAATGGGCATTAGTTTAACACTGCTATTGCAATCGTTACGATGATCGCCAAGGCGTTCAGAGCCAACGCAGCCAGAGAAACATAAAACGCCTTTTTAGTTTCCCTCGCCTGCTCTTTCTGGTTAGCCTCATACTGAACCAGAAGCTCCCGCAGAGTTTTCTCCGTGTTGACCTGAGCGTGTTCCCCGATTTTCGGGTCGGCACTTCCGGCGAGCCTCGCCCCAATCCGGAGATTATCTTCCCGAACCATCCGACCTGCGCGTAAAACCATGTCACTCAAGGCTCTATCATTCAAATCCATCCACAAATCACCTCCCTTCTGCCCAAGTATACCGCAGGAGGGAGCCACCAACAAGGAGGTACATATTCACATGAACGACTTACAGATCTTCTCCAACCCCGAGTTTGGGCAGGTACGCACCGTCGAGCTTGGCAGCCGCATTGACCAGCTGAGGATCGTCGCCTTTGGCCTTCCCGCGTTCGACCAGATCATGGCCGACATCTTCACCACTGAGAAAAAGGAGTGATTTTTTTATGAAGAAGTCTACACTTAACCCCGCCGCCTACGGCTTAACCGTGGACGAAGCCACCCGGCTCGTCCGCCTCCACGATATGTGCGCAGGCATGGCCCCGGAAGACTTTGATCAGATGGAGACTGCCGCCCGCAGCATCAACCTGGTCAACAGCCTCAAGAAGATGGACAGCCGTCCCGGCGGCGCAGCGTGAGAGGGGAGGGCAGCACGATGAAGAAACCTTACCTCAAGCTCCGCCGCCTCATTGAAGACGAAGGGCTGGAGCAGCAGGAGCTGGCTGTGTTGGCGGGTATCTGTGACCGTACACTGAGCAAGCGCCTGAACGCGCCGGAAGACAGCGGTTGCTGGCTTCCGAGGGAAATTACCTCTATCTGCCAGGTGCTCCATATCCCGCAAGAGAAAATCGGGGAGTATTTCTTCCCGCAAATTGCAAAGGAGGCATCCGCATGAGAATCAAATCTGGCGTCTTTTACTGGCTGGCGGTGGCCAGCGGTGCCGTCGGGATGCTGTATGCGCTGGGCTTTGCAGGCAGCATCGAAGCCCTCGGCGTCATCTCCGACGCCGACTTCATCACCGCGATGGTGCTGCTGTTGCTGGCGCTGTTCTTCGCCCAGCTGGGCGACCATGCCGCAGAGCGCGAGGCTCAGCGCCGCAGGTACATCGACCGCCGCCACGCCCGCAACGCCGAGCCGGAGTACCGGCAGAACCGGAGGGACGCATGAAGACCAAGCGCATGAAAAAGCTCCTGATGGGCATGGGCCTGTCCCGCAATCAGGTGAACCACATGGTCAAAGAGCAGCGGTTGAAAGGCTCTTCCAAAATCAGCAATGCAGCCTATTACTACGCTGTCAACCGCAGTCTTTCCAAGCCATGCTGGCGTGACTGGCTGCCGTATGTCAAGAGCTTTGTGCTGGAGTGAAGCACATGACGAGTAAACAAAAAGCCCGTCGGTGCTGGAACACCGGCGAGCCTGCAAAGGGATGATGAGTTTGAACCAGCCCATCACCCCGAAGAATAACACACTTTGGAGGTTTTTACAAGAGATGAAAGGTATTCTTATCGAGCCGGGCAAAGACCCGGTCGTGACCACCCTGCCGGACACGCTGCAGGGCATGGAAGCGCTTTTGCAGTGTCCCTGCGAGCAGAAAGTTCTGCCCCGCACCCCGGCGGTGCTGGTGTACGCCATCTACGGCAAGAGCCTGAACCGTACTTATCGCGGCCAGCCAATCTATGGCACCATCCTCTGCTACGGCTGGCGGAATAACCGCTTCCAGCCCCTGAACAAAGACCTGCAGGCCGAAATGCTTGACCGCCTGAAGGAGTTGGAGGTGCGGGTATGACCACCTATATCTGCAAATGCGGACGGCGAGTGAAGAAATCCACCGATGCCAGTACCACTGGTAACCGCCTATCCGGCTATGCACCCGGCCATGAGTGCTGGGGATGCCCCTACGCCATGCCATACGGAAACTATCAATGGGATGAAAGTGCTAGAACTGTCAGCCGAGAGACTCAGGGCTACGAATGCCGGATGAGCAAGACCCTCACCTATGCGTCAGAGTTCGCTGGCTCTATCAAGGATAAATGCACTTGTCGAGTGCATAGTCTGGACTTCGACTTTCTGTCTCAGGTCTCCGCATGGATCAAAGACACTTATCCAGACAGAGAGATTTTTGGCTCGTTTTCCAAAGATATTCGTGCATCGGACTATGGATCTGATGGCCGTTACTGCCTGACTATCACCTGCACCCAGAATCTGAAAGGCGTTGCCGCAAAAAGAGAGCTGCTTGGTCAGTTCTTTACTCCGAATGGTAGCCGCAAGGACATGACACCGCAGCAGGAAATAGAAAAGATCCTGGCCGACATCAGAAAATGCACACAAGAGCCCCCGGCGGCGGCGGACGTGGCCGTGGCTGCGCTGCCCCCTGCAGAGGCTGCCGAACCGTTCGGCAATATCCCCGCCGCCCCCACCTTCGACTTCTCGGCTCTGGGTGATTTGTCCCAGCAGGCCACCGAAGCAGACCAGCAGTTCGACCTGCACTATGGTGCAGCGCAGGACGAATACCTGATCTCCTGCATCTATCTGGCCCGCATCCACGCTCTGACTGCCAAGGCGGGCCGGTATGGCGGCGGTACATGGACAAAGTGGTATGAGAGCAAGGGTATGAGCAAGTCGGGTGCATGGAATATGGTGCAGACCGGAGAATCTTTTAATGGTTCAACGATTGACCAATTAAAACAGTTGCCCGAGCTGACCCGCAAAGATTTGAACCTCATCGCCCGCAGCGGGTGTGCTGGGCAGCTGGTAGACGCCGCCGGAGACAGCCAGCGGGTGCAGGAGCTTTTAGCCCAGCTCAAGGCCGAGAAAGAGCGGGCCAATGCTGCTGAGAGCCATCTGGAAGCCGTCCACGCCGACATTGATGGGTTACAAGAGCAGTGCGCTCAGATGTCGCAGCGGGCAAACGACGCAGAAGAGGCCCGCATTGTCGCCCGGCTTCAGCGCCAGAAAGCCGAAGCGGAGCGCGACAAAGCTGAGGAGCGCGTCCACGATGCCGAAGAGGCCCTGAAGCACCAGCCCATCGTGGGCGTCATCGACGAAGAAGAAGTTGACCGTCGCGCTGCAGAAAAGGCACGGGGCCTTGCAGATGCCCGGAACGCAGAGCTTGCCAAGGACAACGCAGACCTGAAAAAGCAGGTAGCGGCCCTCCACTCCAAAATCAGCGACGCTGCACAGGCAGATTTCGAAAACGCCAATAGCATCGCCTTCTCCTGCCGCCGTGCATGGGACACCGGAAAGGGCAGTTACTCCCGCCTGGTCGGCGAGGACTTGGAAACGACCTTTGCCAGCTTATGTGAAACCTTGAACAGTATCCGTGAGGAAGCGGCCCGGCTCTGCCGTCAGCCGCCGGAATATGACGGAGGTGAGGAAGATGAGTAATCCGCTTGCCCGCAGAGCCCGCATCAAAGACCTTTCCAACAAGGCCGAGGGCATTTTCCAGTACGTTGGGAACGACAATGTGCTGTTCCGGCTCATCAGCACCGGCAACAAGCTCACCAGCGACGTCAACTATGCTGTAGCTCTGTTCACCGGCTTTGCTCGGAGTCATCAGTTGAGTGATTTTGAGACACGCCGCACCATCGACTCAATTTATCGTCGGGTCGGGGAGCTCATGTGCCTCATCGACATCGTTCATGCCGCTGCTGGCGAAGAAATCATGCCCGCGCCGTATGAATCCATAGATTTTTGTTACATGACCGAGTATCGCACCATGCTACGGGAAGCTGTCATTCGTGGGATGCCGGACAACTACAAAGGTCCGGCACAGAACCCATACACCATCAGTTTTGTCAAACCGGGTGCCGCTTACGGAGATGGTTACACACCTGACGAGTACGATGACGATTTCTTCGCCCGTTTCACTCGCCGGGAAGAGCCCCGCGACCGGAAGCTCGTCTTCCGTTGCACCAAATCCGAGCTTGACGCCATCAAGCGTTATGCAAATATCATCGATATTAAATTTACCGAGGAGGAAATTCATCATGCCTGAGAAAAACCAGACCCCTATCGAGATGCTCGACCAGAATGCAGCTGTCGTCCAGAGTGCAGAGGCGCCTGCGCCTGCAGCACCTATCCAGCTGCAGCAGCGCCAGAGCTACGCCGAGAAGGTGCAGGGATTGACCGTTGACGAGCGCAACTGGATGCTTGCAAAGTCTAAAGCCGCCGCTATGGCGCAGCTTCCCGCAGGCTTCTTGCCCCAGACCTACACCGGCAATCCCGGCGCGTGCGCTATCGCCTGCGAGATGGCCCTGCGCATGGGCGTTTCTCATCTCTTCGTCATGCAGAACCTTTACGTCGTCCATGGTATGCCCACATGGAGCGGCAAGAGCTGCAAAGCCCTCATCGACAACAGCGGCCAGTTTGCAGGCCGCACCCGCTACCGCATGGAAGGAGAGGAAGGCACCGAAAACTGGGGCTGCCGCCTGATTTGCGTGGACAAGCTCACCGGCGAAAAGGTCGAAGGCCCGAAGGTCACGGTCAAGATGGCAAAGGATGCCGGGTGGTGGGACAAGAATGGAAGCTACTGGCCCAAGATGACCGAAATGATGCTCAAGTACCGCGCCGCCGCTTACTTTGCCCGCGCCGAGTGTCCGGAGGTCCTGATGGGCGCCAATATCGACTACGAGGTAGGCGCTGGCGACGCCGAGGAAGAGGGCGCGGCCCATGCTTAATGTTGTTGCGCTGATGGGCCGTCTGGTCTACGAACCGGAATTGAAGACCACCCCGAGCGGCATCAATGTGTGCAGTTTCCGCATCGCAGTTGACCGCAGCTTTGCCCGGCAGGGCGAAGAGCGCAAGGCCGATTTTATCGACATCGTCGCGTGGAGGCAGACCGCCGAGTTCGTCTCCAAGTATTTCCAGAAGGGCAGCATGATTGCTATCGAAGGCAGCTTGCAGACCCGTCAGTACCAGGACAAGAACGGCAACAACCGCACAGCTACCGAGGTTCTTGCGTCACAGGTGAGCTTTTGCGGCGGAAAGGCCGCAGAAAAGCCCGCTGTGCGCGATTTCGACCAGCAGACGGAAAATCCATGTGCGCGAAGCAAACACCGCTCACAGCGCCCCGCAGAAGTCTCAGAACGTACCGGAGTATTCGCAGGGCAGCGCAGACGACTTTTCGGTCATCGACGACAGCGAAGACCTCCCGTTCTAAGCCGAGAGCTGTGCTATCTGGCTATACGGGCGCGCAAAGGAGGTGAAGGCACACGGCTACCGGAAAAAGATACTACTGGCTGAAGCTCAAAGACAGTTTCATGCGGTCTGACGCGGTGGATTTTCTCATGGGTCAGAAGAACGGTGCAAACTACGTTGTTCTGTACCAGATGCTCTGCCTTATGACCATCAACACCAACGGCAGGCTTTCGCGGCAGATTGGCGAAGTGATCATTCCGTATGACGTCGATAAGATTCAGCGCGATACCAAGTGGTTTTCTGCCGACACTGTGCGCGTTGCGCTGGGTCTTTATGCGAAACTTGGGCTGATTTATCAGGAGCAGGACGGCACACTCGTGCTTGCAAACTACTCTGAAATGGTCGGAAACGAGACCGATTATGCAGCACAAAAAAAGTTGCAAAGAACGAACAAGCGTCAAATTGAAGCAGAACACTGTGGACAATGTCCACAGGATGTCCATGCCGATGTCAGCAAAAACGTCCATACAGATATTAGAGATAAGATATTAGATATAGATAAGTCGTCGTCATCTAAAGATGACTCCTCCCATATAGGGACGAGGACGACGACGAAATATCTGATAGATTATTTTTGTGAGAGCATCGGCAAACTGAGCAGAGCTGGCGAAAAAGAGTTGCCCGGTTATGTGGAGCGGCTGGGCGAAGAGCTGGTTTTGGAGATTATCAAAAAATGCGAAGACCTGGGCGGCCATAGCTGGGCGTATGTCCGCAAGGCGCTGGATGAAGCCGAAGCTCAGGGCTGCACCTCTGCCGAGGAGTACCGCAAGACCAACCCCATCGGCGGGAGCCGTGCCAAGGATGCCCATGTCAGCCGACCGCCAGAGGAAGCCGCCAGAGCCCCCAACTGGCTCAAGAATGCCTCCCACCGCAGGCCACTGAAAAAGAACGGAGGACAAAATGCCTAGATACAAAGTCATCGTAGAGTGCAGCGGACCGCACGGGAACGCGGCGCTTACATACCGCATCAACGCCGCGAGTCAGTTTGCGGCAGAGTTCAGGGCCTGCCAGCTGGCGGGCGACCATTACCCCGAGTATCGGGACATCAAGCCGGTGAGGACGGAGGAGCGGACAGATGAAAGTGCTTATCGCCTGTGAGGAATCGCAGGAAGTGTGCAAAGCGTTCCGGGCTCGTGGGCACGAAGCCTACTCTTGCGATATTCAGGAGCCGTCCGGCGGACACCCCGAGTGGCATATTCTTGGTGATGCGCTCAAGGCCATTGAGGGGGGGGGGCAAATCGTTACGATGGACGGCGTAGCGCATGACGTTGGCAAGTGGGACTTGCTCATTGCACCCCCCCCCCCCTTGCACGTATCTGAGCAATGCCGGCGCACGGCATCTCTGGAAAGGGCACCAGCTTCAAGCTAACCGCGTGATGTTTGGCATTCAGGGCCGCGACCTGTTTATGCGATTCTGGTGGGCAGATGTGCCGAGAATCTGCGTGGAAAATCCCGTGCCGAGTAAGGTTTTCTGTCTGCCACCGTATACGCAAGCTGTGCAACCGTATGAGTATGGACACCCATACAGCAAGAAAACTTGCCTTTGGCTGAAGGCCTTGCCGCCACTATTCCCAACCGATATTGTGGAGCCTGTGGCTACATGGTGTCCGTCTGGTTCTTACGCACATAAGCATAATGAGCGCAACAAGGGTATGTTTACCACCGACCGCGCCAAAAATCGAGCAAAAACATTTCCAGGCATTGCAAAAGCGATGGCTGAACAATGGGGGTAAAAAATGAAGCCTGAAAAGAGAATAATCCGCTTTATCGTGTCAGCGGCATTGCTGATTGTGACGCTGTTATTTACATCTGAGCATGAGGATCAGCTGCTCCGCATCCCTCTGGAAGATGGCCGTTTTGAGCTGGTGTCCACCTCGCTGGTTGAAATCGAGTATTACTGAAGGGAGATGTGTGAGCATGAAAGCAGTTCTTTTGAGTGCCAATCCGACTTGGCGCAACCAAGACAAAGATCCACAGAAGGAGGCAAAAGAATGCTTGAAGTATGTCCGATGACACTTAAAGAGGCCAATGCTTTTGTAGAGCAGTATCACCGGCATCACGGCCCTGTTGTGGGGCATAAATTTTCGATTGGGTGCTCTGACGGCGAAAAAATCGTTGGAGTGGTCATTGTGGGCAGACCAGTGAGCCGTCACCTTGATGATGGGTGGACGCTGGAGGTGAATCGACTTTGCTCGGACGGCACACGAAATGTCTGTTCCATGCTCTATGCTGCGGCATGGCGGGCCGCACGGGCAATGGGGTACAAAAGGCTCGTCACCTATATCCTCGATACGGAAAGCGGCGTAAGCTTGCGTGCCGCTGGCTGGAAGTGCATCGGACAGGCCGGAGGTCTGAGATGGACCGGAAAACGCAGACCAGAGGTTGACCTTTGCCCTGCACAGATGAAAATGCGTTTTGAGAAGGAGATTGACGGAAAATGAAAGCTGTGCTTTTAAGCATCCGGCCCAACTGGTGCAAGAAAATTCTTGACGGAGAAAAGACAGTTGAGGTGCGCAGGACTTGCCCTGTGCATGGAACACCGTTTAAGGTGTACATCTACTGCACTTTGGCCGGGAGTGACAGCCTGTTTATGAATGTCCTCAACCGGAATGTGGCCGCGTGGAACCGTGGCGGCTGGCCAGAAAAAAGGGGGCGCGTCATTGGCGAGTTCACCTGTAAGAAAATTACCGGCCTAACCCATGTTGGAGAAACAGGAAGCTGGGAACCGGCAAACCTGTACGTTATGGCACCCGGATCATATTACAAACCAGCCGATGAACTTCTTGAAGCGGCCTGCATGAGCAAGGAAACCGCTGAAAAATATCTCAAAGGCCGTGACGGCTGCGGCTGGCACATCTCCGACCTGAAAATTTATGACCAGCCGCGCGAACTGCAGGCGTTCACGGGCTTGCAAAGTACTCGGTTTGGTATGCGGCCTGTGGAGGTGCAGAGACCTCCTCAGAGCTGGCGCTATGTGGAGGACAGCAGATGAAACTAACTCTCTACGGCGACCCGCGCACAAAGAAAAATTCCGCCCGCATCCTCAAAAGCCGCTCAGGCGGGCGCTTTGTGGCCCCCAGCAAGGCCTATGTGGATTATGAGACGGACTGCCTGCGGTAAATCAAAAGGCCGCACAGGCCGCAAAGTGGGATTTTGTAGGAGGCACACCGTGATGGAAGCTGTACAGCTTTCGCTTTTTGACATGATGACCGCAGCGCTGCCAACTGTGGCGGTCTGCTGCATGGACGGAAGCCGGGTTGATGCTGCACCTGCCGAAAGCTGGATGCAACGGCTTGTGCAGGGCGGAGAATATGCCGTGCAGGTCGCGGGTCATTCGATGGTGCTCAGACCGGCAAATTGCCCGGCAGACGGCGTTGCAGCGGGTCACAAGTATTATCACTACACCATCGGAGAGCGCCTGTTCTCGGGCGTGTTTGTGGGAAGAGAGAGGGTGAGAACATGAGCAAGGAAAATATGGGCCGGAATGCGGAGCGCTATGCAGACCCGACACCGACCGCAGCCATGCGCAACATCTGCCGGGACGAGTACCAGAAGGAAGCCGCCCGGCTTGACAGAATCGGAGACATCGTTCCCCTGCTGCGCCAGATGGCCAATATCGCAGGGTTCGAGATCATAGGCCGCATCCCGCTGAGGGACAAGGCCACCGGTAAGGAGTACAGGTAATGAGTGACATGGAAGAAGTTATCGCAACCTGCCGCGATACGATGCTGACCGCCCTTGAGAAGATTGGCGGACAGAGCCTCATTTGTTCGTGGACGCGCCGGGACGGCTCTGTCGTGAAGTTGATGCTGGAAATCAGGACGAGCGACCAAACCACCATCGGAGATGCAATCCGCAGCATGGACGACGAGGAAATGGCGCGACGGCTGGTGCCCAACGTGCTGGATGCTTTGGGCGAGGATGGTCCGCCGAGTGAAGATGGTGTCCGGGATTGGCTAGAGCTGCCCGAAAGCGATCTCAAATACTGACCGGAAAGGAGCGTCTGCAATGGCACAGCATTACAAAATCGACTGCGACAAGGTGGAGGACCGGAAGGAACTGGCCGTTATTCTGGTGATGAACGGCTACACTGTCCGCATGGGCAAGGAAAAGCGCAGTGGCAAATCTACTTTGACCTATTTTGTGGAGTATTGGAGGGCTGACGATGAAGGGTAACACAGCGGCCAGTGCCCGCCGCAGCTATATTGGCGCACGGAGCCGCGCAGAAGGCGCAGGTTTTGAGGCCATCATCAGCTCCGCTTGCGACTACTACCGCGCAATCGGGCGGGCAGACATCGAGAAGACCCCGGAGCCGATGAAGCCCCTCGGTGGTGCAGATCGCTCCGGCAGATTTCTCGCCTGCTACACCAAACAGGCCCAGCCGGACTACAAGGGCGTTCTCTCAGGCGGAAGAGCGGTCGTTTTCGAGGCGAAGCACACCGACACCGGTCGTTTGTTGTCCGACCGCGTATCAGCCGAGCAAGCCGCCTGTTTGCGTCGGATAACACGGCTGGGCGGTATCGCGTTCGTTCTGTGTTCATTCAATGGCCGGGAGTTCTACCGCATTCCGTGGCCGATCTGGGAAGACATGAAGGACGTGTTTGGCCGGAAGTACATCACCCCGGCGGATTTGGCAGAGTACCGTATCCGCGTTGCAGCGCCCGGAGTGCTGCTGTTTTTGGAAGGAGTAAAGGAGAAACGTGATGGTTCGCAGATGGACACCTGAAAACGAAACTGAAAAGCCACCCCAGAACGAGAAGGTGCAGCTGGTGCGGGCGTGGTTTGAGCGACTGCCCCGGATGCGGGAACAGATCCAGCAGCAGGAGGAACGGATTATAGACCTGCAGTGCATCGCAACCGCTACGACCTCTAACGCCTCAGTTGCTCCCGGCCGCTCCGGAACCAGCGATAAAGTAGGAAATGGGGGAGCGGCTATCGTAGAAGCTAAAGAGAAGCTTGCTGCCCTCAAGTGCGAGTATGTAGAAATGCAGAAAGCGGCCATTGATACGGCATACCTGCTGAACGCTGATACGGCATCTATCCGCCGCAGTAAGTGCATTATCTTGTGCTATGTAGAGGGAAAGACCCGTGAGCAGGCGGCCGCTGAGGTAGGCTTTGCACAAGCACACACGGCATCCAGAGCTATCACATCTGGATTTGAAGCCCTTGCCGAGATCTGGGATGCTACACCTTTTGGTGATTTTGATGAAAGTGCATAAAAATCAAACCATTATTTTGTGTGGCGTCGGGTATGTGCTAGGTATGTACAGACACCGTGCAAAAGTGATTGAATAGTACCATCGGCAAAGCCGTAAAGGCAAACCGATACACGCAGTCTCCGAAACGAACTTCCATGATAATGTTTCCTCCTTTTGGCTTTGCAGGCATTTTTCTCCCTCTTCACCGTTTCGCGGGCTGCTTCTATTATGCCGCCTGAGCGCAATTTGGTGCGCGGCGCGTGTGACCAGACACGGCCGGTTCGATTCCAAGGGCGGCACCATGACGCTGCGCCCCGCCGCAGCAACCGCCTGACGCATGGCCTGCAAAACCGCTTGGGGCTGGCGTGCCGGATGGGAGTCCCTCCTTCTCCCCGTGAGAGTCCGGCACACCACCGGAGGCCCCGGAATCCGCAGTGGGTTCAAGGATACCCCACCGGATGTGCGTCAATCACCCTGCACAGAAATGTGCGGGGATTTTTTATGCTTTACTTTTGCACCGGAGAGGTGGTGACGTGTCGCGTGAAGATGGATACAAAAATCTGGTGCCGATGGACCAGCGAAGCAAGGACGAAGCCAGGTCGTTGGGACAGCAAGGCGGCATCGCCTCGGGCGCGGCACGCCGCCGCAAGCGCTCCATGCGGGAGGCCGCCGACTACTACCTGAGTCTGCCCGAAACTGACCGCCGCCGGGTGAACGCCATGCTGCGGGACGCCATCGACCCGGAGGACATCGATAACCAGATGGCCGTCGTCATGGGCGTCACCGAGAGAGCCAAGCGCGGCGACCCGCAGGCGGCGTCTGTGCTGCTCAAGATGCTGGGCGAGGATGCCGTGCAGGACGACCCCGCCGCAGATGCTCTGGCGAAGGCGAAGGAGCTGCTGGGAGGCGTGGACAGTGCCATTGACTGAGTTTCAGCAGGAATATCTCCGCAGCTGCTCCCACCGTTGGAACGTCAAGACCGGAGCCACCCGCTCCGGAAAGACCTACCTGGACTGCGCCGTCACCATCCCGAAGCGGATCTGCGCGGCCCGGGGCGAGGGCCTGCTGGTCATGCTGGGCAACACCCTCGGCACACTGGAACGCAACGTGCTGGAGCCCATGCGCGGCCTCTGGGGGCCGGAGCTTGTGGGCGTCGTCCGCACCTCTGCCTCCGGAAACATCGTGCAGCTCTTCGGCCGCAAGGTCTATGTCCTCGGGGCCGACAACAAAAAGCACATTGCCCGCATTCAGGGCGCGGCCTTCGAGTACGCCTACGGCGACGAGATCACCACCTGGGACGAAGGTGTTTTCCAGATGCTCAAGAGCCGCCTGTCCTGCCCCCACAGTCATTTCGACGGCACCTGCAACCCGGAAAGCCCTTCCCACTGGTTCAAGAAATTCCTCGACAGCGATGCCGACATCTACTGTCAGGCCTACACCATCGACGACAACCCGACGCTTCCGGCCCAGTTCGTGGCCGACCTGAAAAAAGAGTATACCGGCACCGTCTACTATAACCGTTTCATCCTCGGGCAGTGGATGGCGGCCAACGGCGTTATCTACCGCCTGTTGGCCGACAGCCTCGCCGCCGGGGATGGGCGTTTTTTCTGGCCCGCCGAGAAGCAGCTGCACCCGTGGCGAATCCGCATTGGCGTGGACTTTGGCGGCAACGGTTCGAAGCACGCCTTTGTGGCCACGGCTATCCTGCCGGGCTGGTCGGGCGTCGTGGGGCTGGCATCCCAACGCATCGACCCGGTGGCGCAGGATGCCGACTTTCTGGCCGACAAGCTCATTGAGTTCTGTATCGCGGTCTTCTCCCGCTGGGGCGAGATCCAGTACATTTTCTGCGACAGTGCTGAACAGACCCTGATAAACCATATCCGCACCCGCCTGCGCCGCTGCAAGCTGAGCTGGCTTGCTGACCGGGTGGAGAACAGTGCCAAGATAAAGATCACCGACCGCATCCGCCTCACCTGCATCCTGATGGGCGGCGGGCGGTTCTGGCTCATGCCGGAAGCTGCCACCCTGCGGGATGCCCTCGCTACGGCTCTTTACAGCGGCAAGCATCCCGGCGTAGATGAGCGCCTCGACGACGGCAGCACCGACATCGACACACTGGACGCCTACGAGTACACCATCGAGCGCGATTTCAAGAGGTTGACGAACACATGAACATCACCGATTTTCTGGACTATCTGCATAAGACGCGCGGGTGGCAGCTGGATGCCGATTACTACAGCCAGATCGAGACATGGCGGCAATGGTGGAAAGGCAACGTACCCGGTGTTCATACCCGCGCCGCCGAGTATGCCGACGGCACCAAAAAGCGCACCATTGCCTCCCTGCGGATGCCCAAGCGGGTCTGCGAGGATTGGGCGAACCTGCTGCTGAATGACCGCACTGCTTTCCAGATCACGGACGCAGCCACCGCCCGGTATCTTCTGGGCGACGATGAGCAGCAGGTGGGCGGACTGCTCCGCGACCTGCATTTCTGGACGAACGCCAACGCGCTGGTCGAGAAAGCATTCTGGTCCGGCACAGGCGCTTTTGTCCTGAGCGTCGAAAATATGACCGTCGTGAATGGCAAGGCAGTCCCCAGCCCGGACGTCCGACTCAAGCTGGACTACGACCCGGCCCTCTGCATCCTCCCCCTGCGGGTGGAGCGGGGCGTCGTGACCGAAGCGGCCTTTGTCTCCGAGTGTCTGATGGACGGCAAGCCTGCTGTCTACTTACAGACGCATACCGGTGACGAGAAGCGCCGCACCATCCGCAACGAATGGTTTCGCGTCACTGACTCCGCATCCGGCTCACCGGTGTTTTCTCCGGTCGAGAAGCCTCCGGAAGGCACGGTAGAAAGCGTCACGGTAGAGGGCTCCCCGCCCTGGTTTGCACTGTTCAGCCCGGGAGCTGTCAAGAACATCGATGGCGGCAGCGGGCTGGGCATGAGCATCTTTGCCGAGGCGCTGGAAGAGGCGCAGGGCGTGGACCTTGCCTTTGACAACTACCGCGAGGACATCCGCCTCGGCCACAAGAAAATATTCTACAGTGCCGACATCTGCCGCAAGGTGGTGGACGATAAGGGCGTGGAGCACTCCATCCCGCCGGACGACGATGTTGTGAGCCAGTTTGTGCATCTGCCCGGCAAGGAAAGCAGCCTCGACCAGCCCAGCGAATACCACGAGTACAACCCCGACCTCCGCGTGGAGCAGAACCACCGGGCCGTGCAGGATATGCTCAACCTGTTCTCCTTCAAGTGCGGGCTGGGCTGTCACCGGTACGATTTCGAGAATGGCAAAGTCACAACGGCCACCGAGTACAACGGAAGCCGACAGGATCTCGTAGCCAGCGCCAACAAGAACCAGATACCCATCGAGGGCGCTCTGATCGCCATCATCCGGGCCATCCTCTGGGCTGCAAAAGACTTGCAGAAGGCTACAGTCGTCCCCGACACTCCCATCTCGGTGAACTGGGACGACAGCTATATCACCGACGCCGAGACCCGCATGACCCAGATGAGGGATGACGCCCTCAGCGGCTTGCTGCCCCGTTACAAGTACCTCTCGGCCCGGTACGGCATCTCCGAAGAGGATGCCCGCCGGCTGGCCGAAGAGGCACGTACCGAAAGCCGCCAGCCTGAGCTGACCTTCGACGGGGGTGCCTGATGCTGGCCCCAGACTATCTCGACCACGCCCCGGACGCCCTCGTGGCCCTCTGGCAGGAGGTGGAGGATACGATTCTCCGGGACGTGGCCCGGCGCATCGGCAGGATGGACGCCCTGACGCCCACGGCGAACTGGCAGCTCTGGCGCTACCAGCAGACCGAGGCCGTCCGCAAGAATGTGGTGAAGCTGCTGGCCCGGTACAGCGGCAAGAGCGAGGCCGAGATACGCCGTCTGATGCAGGAGGCCGCGATCGCTGCACTGGAAGCCGAGGATGAGATCTACTACCACTACGGCAAGGAGCCAACGCCCTTCGAAGAATCGACACCGCTCCAAAACCTACTCAATGCGGGCTATCGGCAGACGGCAGGTAGCTTCTCCAACCTCACCGCCACCACGGCTAACACCGTCTCCGGGGCTTTCGAGCAGGCGCTGGACAGGGCGTGGCTCCAAGTGAGCAGCGGCGCGTTCGACTACAAGACCGCCGTCAAGCGTGCTGTGGACGGCCTTGCCGACTCCATGCCCTACGTCACCTACCCCAGCGGCCACAGGGATACGCTGGAGGTGGCCTGCCGCCGGGCCGTGCTCACGGGCGTGAACCAGACCGGCGCAAAGCTGCAGGAGGCCCGGATGGACGAGATGGGGGCCAGCTTCGTCGAGGTGACGGCCCACGGCGGGGCGCGCCCAAGTCATGCCGTGTGGCAGGGCAGGCAGTTCCACCGGGGCGGCGCAGTGGACTACATGGGCAAGCATTACCCGGACTTCGAGGCCGCCACCGGCTACGGCACCGGCGCAGGGCTTTGCGGCTGGAACTGCCGCCACACCTTCTTCGTGGTGTTCCCGGAGCTGGGCAGCCCGCCCGCATGGACGCGGGAAAGCCTTGAAGCCCTCAATGCCCGGGACATCGAGTACGACGGCAGACTCTACACCCGCTACGAGATCAGCCAGATGCAGCGCGCCCGGGAGCGGGCCGTCCGCAAGTACAAGCGCCGGTATCTGGCCGAGGACGCCGCCGGGGCTGACACCACCGCCAGTGCCGTGAAGCTCCGACAGGCCCGGCAGAGCCTTGCGGACTTCACTCGGGCCACCGGCGTCAGAGTGGACAGCGCCCGGACAAGCGTGCATGGGTTTGGGCGGAGCGAGGGCAGCAAGGCCAGCTACGCGGCCCGGAAACAGGAGCGGTTCAATGCTGCAAATACTGAGTTGCAGCAAATGCGGGAAGCTGGTACAATAAAGGCGAAAGGTCGGCTCATTGAATCCCCGTCTGCTCCAAATGAGATAAATTTTGCAAGCGACCACGTCTTGCAGCGCTGGGCTGAACGCGGTATGGGGCCAATGGATGCCGAACGCATCATCCGCTCCTCTAAGGTCGCAATGTCCCAGCGAAACGGTACACAGACCTGTTATTACTCTGAGCTGGGCTTTGTCGCCATCGGACAAGATGGCAATGTATCCAGCATCGGCCCGCTGGATGAGGGCGGAAAGAAATTGATGGAGGTGGTCAAAAAGCATGGAATTCCGCATTAGTGATGATGTGAAGCTTGAAGAATGGTTTTGTCCCATTTACAACCGAAAAATCGACGGCGGCTTGTGCTTCGACATTTCCAACATCGGCGATGATATTCTTTGCCTGAAGGGCGACGATAAGCCGCCTTGCAGCTGGGATGAAGCCCACAAAAGCTGTCTCAAGTGTCAACACTATGCTGACTGGGACTAACAACCAAATACCGCGAGCGTCTTTGCCCATCCGGGCAGGGGCGCTTTTTTCATGCCGTATTCGCTCATATTGGTCAGAGCAGCTGCCTCGTAAGCAGCGGGCCGCCGGTTCGATTCCGGCAGACGGCGCCATCGCGGCGGGCAGCGCGTACCCTGCCCGGCAACATGCGGAAGGCGAACCGCGTTACAAAACCGTAGTTTCACCCAAAGAAAGGGGTTTATTTATGAAGCGTGAAGACGTAAAAGCAAAGATTCCCGGCATCACCGATGAACAGCTCAACTGGCTGATGAGCGAAAACGGCGCTGACATCAACCGCGAAAAGACCGTCGCCGAACAGTTCAAGACCCAGTTCGAAAACGCACAGGCCCAGCTCAAGACCGCGCAGGACGGCCTGAAAGCCTTTGACGGCAAGAAGACCCCGGACGAGTACGAGGCCGAGTTGACCAAGCTCCGGGGCGATATGCAGGCACAGGCGGACGGCTTCGCCTTCGACTCGGCCCTGAACACCGCCATCATGGGCAAGAAGGGCCGCAGCGTCAAGGCCGTCCGCGCCCTGCTGGACGTGGACGCCCTCAAGTCCTCCAAAGACCGCACCACCGACATCGACAAGGCGCTGGAAGAAGCCGCAAAGGCAAATCCTTGGGCCTTCGGCGAGGCCGCAGAGGGCGGCAGCGTCCACGTTTCCAGCGGCGCAGAGCACGGCACTCCGCCCACCGGCGACACCGATGCCGTCACCGCTGCCTTCAAGGCAATGAACCCCGGCATCAAGATCGACTGATAGAAAGGAAATATTATGGCACACGAAGCACAGGTTCGTTATTCCAAGCTGGTTGACCTCAAGCTCCGGGCGACGCTGGTCAAGAAGGTCGGCGTCATCTGCAACAGCCGCTATGAGGGCAGCCCCAAGGCCGGTTCCGTCAAAGTCCCCGTCCGTGACACCGAAGTTGCCGTGAACGACTACAACAAGCAGACCGGCGCAGAGCTGACCGGCGGCGACACCACCTATCTCACCGTCAACATCGACAAGGACAAGGCCGTCAATGAGATCATCGACGGCTTCGACGCCGCCAGCGTCCCCGACGATCTGGTGGCTGACCGTCTGGACAGTGCCGGTTATTCGTTGGCGCTGCAGGTGGATTCCGACGGCTCTGCGGAGCTGACCACCGCAGGCACGGCCTTCGGCACCACCACCGCCCTGACCGAGAAGACCATCTACAGCAACGTCGTAGACGCCCGCACCGAGCTCTCCACCGTCCATGTCCCTACCGAAGGCCGCTGGCTGCTGGTCTCCCCCGAGATCTATGGTCTGCTGCTGAAGAGTCCCGAGTTCATCAAGGCATCTGACCTTGGCGATGCTGTCGTCCAGACCGGCGCTGTGGGCCGCATCGCTGGCTTTACCGTCTTTGAGGATTCCACCCTCGGCGAAAACGTGGAGTACATCGCCGGTCATCCCAACTGGTTTGCATTCATCGACGAGTGGGCCGTCCCCGTCCATGTGCAGGATCTCAACGGTTCCAGCAAGTACATCGGCGCGTCCGCAGTCAAGGGCCGCAAGGTCTACGCCTTCAAAGTCACCAAGCCCCAGACCATCCTCATCAAGAAGAAAGCGTGACCGAACCTCTCAGTCTGCCTGCGGCAGCCAGCTCCCCTGTTAGGGGAGCCTAAAAGGAGCTGATTTTTTTGAATTACTGCACCTATGACCAGTATGCAGCCGCCGGCGGCACGCTGGACGAGGCCGCCTTTGCCCCCTTGGCCGCACGGGCGTCCCGGCTTATCGACCGGATGACCTTTGGCCGGGCAGAGCGTCACGCAGCCGTGTGCGCATCCTGTGCCGCTGCTCTGGCGGATGCCTGCATCCAGATCATCGACGCAGCAAACGCCGTGCAGAGCGCCCGCACGCCGCCCGGCGTGTCCAGCGTCTCCAACGATGGCGTGTCCATGACCTTCACCTCCGGCGCACTGGCCGAACGGCTGGCGGCAGAGGCGGCGTACATCCTCGCCAACACACTGGGCGGCGACCCCCACGGCCTGCTGTATCGGGGGTGTTTCTGATGCAGACCCCCGTCACGGTCGTCATGCTGCTGCACGACGCGGCCACCGAAGCAGACCAGCCGGTCTGCAAGGTTCTCACGGGGTGCAGCTGGCGGGGGACGCGCCGCACCTCGGCCTCCGGCGACCCCCAGCGGGTGGTGCATATCCGCCTCCCGCCTGCGCCGGGCTATCTGCCCTATCCCCAGTGGGCGCGTCTGACACCGGCAGAAAAGGCCGCACACTGGACGCTCAAGCGGGGCGGAAAGCTCCTCTGCGGCGCTGTCCGCAGCCTGACCGAGGCCGAGTATGCCGCCCTCGAAAAAACGCACATCTGCTGTACGGTGGCGGACGTCTCGGACGACCGGGGCGTCCCGCTGCCGCATTTTCATGTGGAAGGGAGCTGAGAGAATGAGCGCACTGATCCCCTTTGGCCCGGTCGCGCCGTCAGCAAAACCGGTTTTCGACCCACCTGACGGCTGGAAGTACCGGATCGATGGTGTGCAGATGGAGCTGAGCTGGCGCCCCGACTTCGGCGCAGAAAAGACCGCTGCCCTGCAAAAGGCCCAGTTCGCCCTTGCGCAGGAAGCCGCGCGGCTCATCGACAGCTACGTCCCCTTCGACACCGGCCAGCTGAAAAACAGCGTTCAGACCGCATCCAACTACGAAGAGGGACTGCTGGTCTACAATACCCCTTATGCCCGCAAGCAGTATTATCTGCACCCCGAGGGCGAAGCACTGCACGGAGACACCGGTCTGCGCGGCTCCTACTGGGGCCAGCGGGCTATTGCTGATGTGGGCGAACATCTGGCCCTCTTCGGGGCCAAGGCCGTCACGACTTTCTGGGGAGAGATGGGACACTTATGAGCGAGAAAGCCACCATCACGGCCATGCGGGAGTGGCTTAAGACCTGCCCCCTCATCGCCGAGGAACAGAGCGAAAACGGCGCGGCCTTCCGCATTTCCGGCCTCTCGCCGGAGCCTGTGGCCGAGTTTTCCATCGAGGACAGCCCCACCGACCCGGTGACGGCTGTTTTCTTTTCCGGCCGCAACCTCGCCAAGAGCTACATCTTCGTTTCCCGCCGCGACTACAGCGAGGCCCAGAGCGTCCAGATCGCGGGCAGCGGCTTTTTTGAGCAGCTGACCGAGTGGGTGCTGGCCCAGAACGACCGGCATCATCTGCCTCGGCTGGATGGCCGCAAGGAAGCGCTGCGCGTTTCAGTGACGTCCAGCGGCTACATCGTCACGGCCAGCGCTGGCAGCTGTAAGATGCAGATGCAGCTGCGGCTCGAATATTACCAGCCCAAGGGCTGAAACGAAAGGAGTTTTTCCTATGACTGTTACCGAAGCCGTCAAGCTGTCGGGCCTGACCCCCAGCGCCGACTATACCGGCGTGGAGACCACCGACGACTTCCTGCTGGCCGTCCAGACCGAGGCCAGCCAGACCGACGTGAAAAGCTGGGTGGTCTGTGCCGACCACGTGCGGGAGCACAGCGGCGCACTGAACGCCTCCACCACGGACAACCCCTACATCCGCACCGGCCCTGTCACCACCAAGGGCAGTGTCCAGCGCACCCTCTCCATTCAGGGCGACCGCTATGTGGGCGATGCGTTTCAGGACTTCCTGCTCTCCCACAAGATCGCGTTCGGCTCCGGCCAGAGCGTGGTGGTGCCTTATGTTTACTTCTCTCTCCGCACCGGCAAGGGCGAGAAGGGCGAGGGCGCGCTCATCCTGACCAGCGATGTGGGCGGCAGCGCCGGCGCGAATGCCACCTTTGCCGCCGATTTCAAGGGCATCGGCACCCCGGCTGAGTTCGACTATAACACCGCCGTCGCGGGCTGAGAGAAAGGAGCACCGATAAATGCTGATCCATGGACAGGAATTTGATTTTTCGCTTCTGAACGCCAACGACCTCGACCGTCTGGAGGACGCACTGGACGAGATGACCCGGGAGGGCGAGGCCGAGACAGCCCGGTGCGAACGGGAGAATGTCCGCCTGGGCGACCGTCTCCGCGCACAGGCCCGCGTTTCCATGCGCGGCCTCGACAAGATCCTGGGCGCAGGGGCATCCGCCCGTCTGGGGCTGAACGAAAACGATGTCAGCCGTCTGTACGACGTCCTCGACGAGATCACGCAGGCAGCTGCCGCTGAGAAGGCTCGTTATTCCCGCCTGGCGGCCGCCCCCCAGAACCGCGCCCAGCGCCGGGCTGAGAAGCGCAAGAAGGACAAGCACAAGCCGCCCGTGAGCTATCCGGGCCAGCCTGCCGCCGCCCAGATGGTGGAGCGGGTGGATAAGGCCGCCCGCCGCAGACAGCTTCTGACCGAGCTGGCGGCTCTGGAAAATGGCTGACATCCTGCTGGACAAACTGCCCCGCGTGTGGGCAGGCAGGCCCATCGACTGGGATTTCCGGCCTATGGTCTGGTTCAACGGGCAGTATCTCCGCCTCCCGGAGGACGAAAAGGGCCTGCCTGAGCTGGCCCGGGAAACCATGCGCCGGTTTTACCGCGTGGCCGTCCCGCCGGAGGAAGAGGTGGACGCTTTCAAGGCTCTGGTAGAATTCTACACCGCAGGCCCGCAGGAGGTGGCCGACCGCCCCGGCAGCAGCCGCACCGAGGAGCTGGCGCTGGACTACGTCACCGACGGCCCCGCCATCGTGGCCGCGTTCCAGCAGGCTTACGGCATCGACCTCACCCGGGCAAGGCTCCACTGGTGGCGGTTCAAGGCCCTCATGTCGAACCTGCCCGAGGAGACCCAGCTGGTGAAGATCATCGGGTTCCGGACTGCTGACCTCACGCAGTTTCAGGGCGAAGAGCGGGAGCGGCGTGCCGAGCTGAAGGAACGCTTCGCGCTGCCCGCTGCCCTGCGGAAAGGAGGCGGTCGCATTGTCACCCTGCAAGACCGCAACGAAGCCTTTGCGGCCCGCTTCCGGCGCTGACCGCGCCCCGGTGCTCTGCCCCCTGTGCGGTCGGCCTCTGCCGGTCTGGGCCATCCCGGAAGCCAGCGCCCGGGGCATCTGGGTCAAATGCAAGAACCCGGCCTGCCGCAAAGAAATCGAAATAAAACTCTAAGCCTGTGCCACTGTGCCTGCGCTCTTTTTCGTAAAGAGAGGTGGACACATTGGCCGCAGATTTTTGCATTACCGGCGAAGTAAAGCTCAACAGCGACCCGGCTGAGAAAGCCACGAGCAAGTGGACGGTGGCCGCAGGCCAGCTCATCGCGGACTTTGCCAAGAAAGCTGCATCCAGCCTGCAAAGCGTGGTCAAGAGCGGTCTGGACTACAACCGCAGCATGGAAAGCTATCTGACCAACTTCAAGGTCATGCTGGGCGACGAACAGCTTGCCGCCGAGAAGCTGGAAGAGATACGCCGGATGGCCGCAAGCACGCCCTTCTCCCTGTCCGACCTGACCGAGGGGACCCAGACCCTCTTGCAGTTCGGCGTCGCGGCGGACGACACCACCGGCGTACTGAAACGTCTGGGCGATATTTCGCTGGGCAACGCGGACAAGCTCCAGACCCTCGTGCGGGCCTATGGCAAGATGTCCAGCGCCCAGAAGGTCACGCTGGAAAACGTCAACATGATGATCGACGCGGGCTTCAACCCGCTCAATCAGATCTGCGACGCCACCGGCGAGAGCATGAGCGCCCTCTACAAGAGCATCTCGGACGGCAAGGTCAGCTTCAATGAGCTGGAAGCCGCCGTGGCCGCTGCCACCAGCGAGGGCGGACAGTTCTACAACGGTATGCTGGAGGCCAGCCAGACCTTCAACGGCAGGCTGTCTACCCTGAAGGACAACGTGGCCGCGCTGACCGGTGAACTGACCAGCGGGCTGTTCACGGCTCTCGGGGACATCATCGTCAAGGCAAACGAGCTGGTCGTCTCCATCACCGAGGACGACGCCAAAATGGCCGCGCTCAAGGAGACCATCGGCGTCCTGACGGCGGCGGTCGTGTCCGTCACGGCGGCAGTGCTGAGCTATAAGGCGACCGTAGCAGCGACTACGACCATCACGGCTCTATGCACCGCCGCCACCACTGCGAAGGCGGCAGCAGATAAGGCCGCCGAATCCGGGGCTAAGGGGTTGGCTGTTGCTCAAGCGGCGCTCAATGCCGTGATGAAAGCAAACACGGTCGGAATCGTCGTCTCTGCGGTGGCAGCTCTGGCGGCGGGGCTGGTGACAGCCTACCACACCAGCGAGACCTTCCGCAACATCGTGAATGGGGCGTTTCAGGCCGTCGCCAGAATTGCCCAGAGCACCATCGGTGCGGCCATCGGCTGGCTGGATAAGCTGAGCTACAGGCTGAACAGCTTCCTCGGCAAAGACGGGTATACCGGCTTCGACAGCTACGATGACTACAAGGCCAGCAAAACGCCCGCCAAGTCCAACACCACCACGGATGCAGACCGTCAGCGCCGCCAGCAGCTGCATGAAAGCCGCGTGCAGAGATCTCAGGCGTCCACCGGGACTACAGACGCGGCGGCATCTGCCACCGCTGCTGCCGCTGCGGCCACCTCTGCCGCCAAGAGCACAAAACAGGCCACGGCGGACATCATCAAATCCATCAGCGACACCACCACCGCAGTCAAGGACGGCGTGACCACCACCACCGAGACTGTCACCGAAACACTGTCCAACGGCACCACCCAGCAGAAGCAGGTCATCACCTCCACCAGCCGTCAGATGGTGGACGGTGTGCTCAAGGACGTAAAGACCGTCGAGACCATCGCGGCAGACGGCAAGCGGACGGTCAGCCAGACCATGGAGACCGTGCGGGACGTGGTGAACACCGTGACGGCCAGCAGCACGGCTATTGTGGACGGCATCAAGACCACCACCCAGACCGTGACCAAGACCCTCGCGGACGGAACCACCGAGCAGCAGCGGGTCATCACCCAGACGCAGGACAAGGTCATCGACGGGGCGCTCCGCACGGTGGAGACCGTCAAGACCATTGCCGCCGACGGCACCGAGCAGGTGGCCGAGACCATCAAGGACAGCGCCGCCAAGACACTGGACGGCCTCTGGTCTGCCCTCAAAGACCGGGCCAACGAGGGCGTCCTCGGTACGGTGGGCACCCTGTGGGAAGCCGTGCAGAGCGGCGACTGGGTGGGCATCGGCAAGTGGGCGGCATCCGCCCTCTACTCGGGCCTGACTGACGGGGAGAAGCAGCAGCTCACCGACTATGCCCTCTCGCTGGTGGACCAGCTCAACGGCGTTCTCGGCGACGCGGCGGGCAGTCTGGCGCAGGCGGCGTGGAGCATCGGGCAGACGCTCTTCGAGGGCATCACCGGCAAGTTCGGCGACATCTCCTCTATGGCCGTCAAGATGGGCGGCACCCTGAAAAGCGTGTTCGGCGCACTCAAGGTCCCGCTGGCCGCTGCGGCCAAAGCCATCAGCGCCGGCCTCTCCGGCGGTCTGCTGAGTATGTTTCCCGCCATCTATGCGGGCTTCGCCGGCATGATCGGCACCATCGGCGCTGCCGTCGAAGGGATGCTGGCCGCCATCAGCGCGGCCCTCACCTCCACCCTCTTCGGCATCCCGGCGGGCCTCGTGGTGGCCGCTGCCGCTGTCGCTCTGGGCGTAGCCATCGCAGCCATCGTGTCCAAGCTGGGCGGGAGCCACAGCAGTTCCGGCGGCTCTGGCGGAAGCGGCGGGGGCGGGGGCGGAAGCTCCGGCCTCGACCTCGACACCCCCAGCATCACCGACGGGTCGAACAAGCTGACGGACACCATCGACGCCAACACCGCAAAGCTCACCGAGATCAACAAGTCCCTCGCCAAGCTGGTCAAGAGCGCAAACGCCCTCGTCCTCAGCGACAACATGGCCGTGAGCAGCCGGGTGGCAGCATCCGGCACGGCGCAGATCGCCGCCGCTGCTCACAGCTACCGCGAGGGCGACACCAACATCACCCAGAACATCTACTCCAAGGCCCACACCGCCGCCGACCTCCAGCGTGAAGCGCGCTGGGAGGCCGACCGCGCCAAGGCCCAAAAACACTGAAAGGAGGCCCACCATGCGCAGTGACCATCTCCGCCTCGTGACGGACGCCGGGGCCGCCCTCGACCTCGGCTGGGACTACGGCATCCCCTACCAGATGGACAACCTCTCGGGCGTGGATGTCACCCTCAAGACGGCGCAGGGCGTCAACCAGCAGGGCGTAACGGTAGAGGGGCAGAGCGTCGAAGGCGTGGCCCACGAGGTCATCGCGGACTTCTGGGGGCCGGACGGGGAGGCGCAGGCTGACCGCTTTTTGCAGCTGCTGCCCTTCTTTACCTCGGGTACGGCCTATTTCGGCGACAAGTATTTTTCCCGCTTCGTGCTCCAAAAGACCCCCTACACCGTCCAGCTCCACCCATACCCCCGGCTGGACTTCATGCTCTACCGCCCGAAGCCCTACTGGTACAGCCTCGAGAGCCAGAACGCTGTCATGGGCGGCTTCATCCCGCGCTTCTCGTTTCCGGTCTGCTACGACAGCCACCGGTACAGCGAGTGGCGGCAGAGCTACTTCCTCAACGTGCGCAACCCCGGGGCGCTGCCGGTGCCTTTCACCGCGAAGCTCCGCTCCTCGGGTATCGTGGTCAACCCAGCCATCCGCAACAGCGTCACCGGGGAGCATATCGGCTTTGACACCACCCTGAACAAGGGGGACGTGCTGGAGATCTACCGCACCACCACCGACCGTCTGGCCGTCAAGCTCATCTCCGGCGGCGTGGAGACCAACGCCTTCGCCCTGCTGGACGAGGACAGCGACCTCATGGAACTGCACCCCGGCGATAACGTCCTCACCGCCGACGCCGCCAGCGGCAGGGAGGGCTTGCAGGCGTCCATCTCCTTTTACCCGATGGTGGTGGGCATCCTGCCGGAGGTGATGAGATGACATTCGACATTCTGGATGAGACCACCCTTGCCCGCCTCGGGAACATCGACGTGTGGGTGTCGGTGTACTGGGATGAGCCCTACAACTCCGAAGGCAGCTTCACTCTGGAAGTCCGCCCCACCGAGGAGAACCTCTCGCTTCTGCGGGAGGGCCGCTGGCTCGTCCGCACCGACGCTGCGACCCGTGTACCCATGCGCATCTGTCACCGGAGCAATGAGAACGAGGACGCGAACCTCGTCGTCACCGGCTACCCGGCCACGTGGATCTTCACCAAGCGGGTCTCCGCGTCGGCCATCAAGAACGAGAATGCCGAGGCCGCCATGCTGGCCCTCGCCAAGGCAGCGGCTCCGTGGCCGAAGCTGGAGGTGGCCGAGCCGAAGGGCTTTGACACCACCTTTGAGCAGCAGACCTCGGGGAATACCCTCTTCGACTACTTCAAGACGGTTGGTGCAGCCTGCGACCTCGGCTTCCGGGTCGTCCTCATGAGTAAAAACAGCGCGAAAAAACTCCTGTTCGAGGTCTGGCGGCCTACTGCCGACCCCAACAACCGCTTTTCGACCAAGTGGGGCAGCCTGCGGGAAGCCGCCTGGGCCTTCGGCGACGGCAGCTATGCCAACGTGGCCCTCGTGCTGGGGGCGGGCGAAGGCAAAGACCGGGCCATGGTCTGGGCAGGCGACACCGAGGCCGAAGGGGCCCAGCGCCGGGAGATGATCGTGGACGCCCGGGACATCCAGCCCGAGGACGGCGAGACGAATACCAGCGACAGCTACCTCAAGAAGCTGGCTGATCGGGGCGCGTCGAAGCTCCTCGAACAGCTCCGCACCGGCAGCATCGAAATGACGCTGGACGCCGATGGCCTCGAGCCGGGCGACGTCTGTTTCTGCTCTCTGCCGGATCTCGGCTACAAGGCCACCGTCCGGGTGGCCGACATCATCATTCAGAGCCAGACCGACGGCACCACCCGCACCGCGCGGCTGGGTACGCCCGTCTGGCACAAGATCTAGGAGGCGATAGCTTGAGCTCCCCCGGAATTATTACCTACCCGCTGGGCGGCATCACCTATGACGCCGAGGATGCTGCGGCCTACTTTGCCGGGCGCACCAGCGGCGTTTACAGCACCGACATCGATTTTGCGGTGGCTGCTGCCGCCGATGGCAGTACCGACCTCACCGTCAGCGCGGGGCAGGCGTGGATGCACGTCAGCCGGTGGGTGGGCCTCAGCGTCACCATGCGGGAGGCCCAGACCCTCACGCTGCCCCTCGCGGACAGCGCTCTGCCCCGCATCGACCGCGTCGTGCTCCGGTACGACGCTACCAGCCGCAGCACCTCTCTGCAGGTGCTGCAGGGCGCGCCGTCCTCCGAGCCGGCAGGCCCGGACCTCTCCCGCACCGAGATGGTCTATGACCTCTGCCTCGCCGAGGTCTCCCGCCCGGCGGGCCAGACCTCCGTCTCCACCGCCGACCTCACCGACACCCGCACCGACGAAGCCCTCTGCGGCCTCATGCGGGACGGCGTCACCGGCATCCCCATGGAGGCCCTGGGCCAGCAGGCATTGGCCAAGGCCAAAGAGACCGCCAAGCTTTGCGACAAGCTGCCGGCCAGTTACACCGGCGGCTATCTGGGCATCTGGCCCGTGACCCTCCCGGCGGACGGCTGGGCCGAATGCACCGACGTGCCCGGCTACGCCTACAAGCAGACGGCAGAGCTGCGGGCCGCGAGAGAGGCAAACGTCCCCTCCGCCGTACCCACCCCGGAGACCTTCACCGTGGCGGTGGCGGCAGGGCTTGCAGGCGTCTGTGAGACCAAGGACGGCGCTATCACCTTCTGGGCCGAGAACGTCCCCGAGGGCGGCATCCAGATGCAGGTGGAGCTGCTGGGACCCTCGGCCTCGACCGCTGACACCGGAGAGGACACCCTGGGCGACACCGTCCTCGAAGACACGACTTTGTAACGGAGGTACACCATGAAGTATGTGAAACAGCATTTCGTCACCGGGATGAAGGTCAGCCTGCCCGACGTGCTCAACCGGATGGAGGACGGCATCGCAGCCGCCTGCGCCGCCGCCCTGGAGGGCGTGGGCACCGTGTCCGCCGGGGAGGAGCCCGCTGCCAGCATCCGGGGCGGCAGACTGAACCTCACCCTGCCCCGGGGCCCGCAGGGGGAGCCCGGCCCGCAGGGCGACCCCGGCGAGGGCCTGAGCGACAGCGCCAAGACCCTGCTGCTCTCCCTGTTGGCCGGGGAGACCGAGGATAGGGGTGCCGCCCTCAAGGCCCTCCGGGAGGAGTGGGGCGTGGCCGACCGGAGCACGGACACCGAGACCGCTGCTGCCGAAAGGGGGGCTTGAGGATGGCGCTGGGAACTACAAGCATCAAAGACCGCCCTATCACGACCACGACCACCGACCCCGGCGAAGGCAGTGCTCTGGATACCGGCAAAATTCTGGTCGTGTATGAGGAGTAATGCATGGCAAGAGCGTTTTATATAGGTGTCGGCGGCACGGCCCGGAGGGCCAAAAACGTCTACCTCGGCGTTGACGGCAAAGCCCGCAAGGTCAAGAAGATCTATGTGGGCGTGGACGGCAAGGCAAGGCTGGCGTACACAGACCGGGTATCAGTGGCCGGGATCAAATTGACGTGGAGCATTGGAGCCCTTGATGGAAAGAAACATAACGATGATAGATACGTATGGCAGAAGCCTACAAAATTTATGGCAACCATCACTCCAGATAATGCCGCAGATAAAACTCTCAGGTGGAGTCTGTCGGGTAATTGCTGCACCGGAGCCCAAATAAATAATACGGAGTATAGCGTAAGTCCCGTCGAAGGGGGACAAGCGATCCTGACCGTGCAAAGCGCGGATGGTCCGACCGTGCGAGCACGAATAACTATTAAATATGGTTGGATGTCGGTGTACACTCCACAATATGGACTGTTAACAGAACCGACATATTATATCGAGTCCGTTGAACTTATATAATCCCAAGGTGCAATGTGAAAGGAAAATCAAAATGACCTTGCTGGACTTTGTATGCTTCTCCGCACAAGACTGATTCTACTACTGACAAAACAAAAAGCAGCCCCCATCCGGGGCTGCTCAAAAGAAAGGTCGTGTTCTCTATCGCTATCAAAGAATATTCCATGTCCCGGGACTCCACCCGGCAGCTCTCACCCAGCTTCAAGGTGCGGGAGTTTGCCTGCAAGGGCAGCGACGTCGTGCTCCTCGACGAGGAGCTGGTGGTGCTGCTGCAGTGCATCCGGGAGCACTTCGGAAAGCCGGTCCATATCACCAGCGGCTACCGCACCGCCGCCCACAACGCTGCTGTGGGCGGCAGCAAGTCCAGCCAGCACCTGCTGGGCCGGGCGGCAGACTTTTACGTCGAAGGTGTAGACGTGGCCACTGTGGCCGCCTACGCCGAGACCCTGCTGCCCTCCCGGGGCGGCATCGGGCGCTACCCGAAGGACGCAAAGCACCCCACCCGCAAGACCGGCTGGGTGCATATCGATACCCGGGCGAATAAGAGCCGGTGGAGTATGTGAGGGGGTGATTCCGATGCAGTTCATCCTCGAATACTGGGCACAGTGGGCTTTCGCGCTGATGGGCGGGGCCGTCCTCGCAGCCATCCCCAAGATCAAAGCCCTCTGGCAGGCCGTGCTGGCCCTCCTGCACGACCGCATCTACACCGAGTGTTACCACTTCCTCAGCCTCGGCCATATCACCCCCGACGGCCTGCGCAACCTCACCTACCTCTACAAGACCTATCACACGATGGGCGGCAACGGCACCGGCACGGAGCTGTACAACCGCGCCAAGGCCCTACCCATCCACGACTGACCGCCCGGCCTCGCCGGGAGAAAGGACACCCCATGAAAGCACACACTACCACCACCCGCGCCGTCTCCGCTGCTACCATCGCCCGCACCGCCGTGCTGGCTCTGGCCCTCATCAACCAGATCCTGAGCGCCGCAGGCAAGCCCGTGCTGCCCATCGAGAGCGCCCAGCTCGAGCAGCTCATCTCCACCGGCTTCACCAC
>OGIK01000908.1_pt1 | contig 31938 bp, 24 predicted proteins | sample 1571781 | NCBI WGS metagenome assembly OGIK01 (sample SAMEA2581956, study PRJEB24529) | metagenome | biome: Human gut stool | place: China | collected 2011
TGAAACCCGCATAAACACTGGCTTTTTTAAGCAACTCGATTTATTCAAACTCAATAGTTCCCGGTGGCTTACTGGTCAAATCATAGAATACTCTATTGACTCCCTTTACCTCATTTATAATTCTGCTCATCACTGTCTGAAGTACCTCAAATGGTATCTCGGCTGCTTCGGCTGTCATGAAGTCCACGGTACGGACTGCACGGACTGCAACGGCATAATCATATGTTCTCTCATCACCCATGACACCTACTGAACGCATGTTGGTAAGGGCTGCAAAGTACTGGTTTGGCATCCATGATGGTTCCTCGCCGTGGGCTTCTTTGTACTCTTTTGCTGCCTTTTCCACTTCGCTTCTGTAAATCCAGTCTGCATCCTGGACAATGCGTACCTTTTCGGCTGTGACATCGCCGATGATACGGATTCCAAGGCCCGGGCCTGGGAATGGCTGACGGAATACGAGATAATCAGGTAATCCAAGCTCCAGTCCGACCTTGCGTACCTCGTCCTTGAAGAGGTTTCTGAGTGGCTCCACGATATCCTTGAAATCGACATGTTCCGGGAGACCGCCTACATTGTGGTGTGATTTGATGACTGCGGATTCTCCACCGAGTCCACTCTCCACTACGTCTGGATAGATGGTTCCCTGCGCAAGGAAGTCAACCTTTCCGATTTTCTTGGCTTCTTCCTCGAATACACGGATGAATTCCTCACCGATGATTTTACGCTTGCGCTCAGGCTCTGTGACGCCTGCAAGCTTGCTGTAGTAGCGCTCCTGTGCGTTGACGCGGACAAAGTTGATGTCGAACGAACCGCCTTTGCCGAATACGCCCTCTACCTCATCGCCCTCGTTCTTGCGAAGAAGTCCGTGGTCTACGAATACGCAGGTGAGCTGCTTGCCGATTGCCTTGGCAAGGAGTGCTGCGAGTACTGATGAGTCTACTCCACCCGAAAGTGCAAGGAGCACTTTACCGTCACCGACCTGCTCTCTGATTTCTTCGATTGTATTTTTGACGAATGAATCCATCTTCCATGTGCCTGCACATCCACATACGCCACGGACGAAATTGTAAATCATCTGTGTTCCGTTCTTGGTGTGAAGTACCTCCGGATGGAACTGTACTGCATATAATTTCTTCTCAACATTCTGTGTTGCGGCTATTGGACAGTCTGCAGTGTGCGCAACTACCTCAAAGCCCGGTGCAGCCTCTGCAATTCTGTCGAAATGACTCATCCAACATACTGATTCTGATGGCAGATCCTTGAACATCACGCCGTTTGCAGAATATGTGATTTCTGTCTTTCCATACTCTCCAACCTCCGGTGTGATTACCTTTCCGCCTAATTTATGCATCATAAGCTGTGCACCGTAGCAGATGCCAAGCACCGGTATTCCCAGCTCAAACAGCTCTTTCTGGTATGATGGAGAATTCTCTTCATAACAGCTGTTTGGACCTCCTGTAAGGATGATGCCCTTTGGATTCATTTCTTTGATTTTCTCAATGTCTATTTTGTATGAGTAAATCTCACAGTACACGTTGCACTCGCGGACACGGCGCGCAACAAGCTGATTGTACTGACCACCAAAGTCTATGACTATGACCTTTTCCTGATCCATGTTTTCCTCCTAATTGTTTATTCGCCATGCTGCCATCTCATTGATTACGTAAAAGCAACATGTTTTCTTATGTCATTATAGATTACGGAGTGCTTATCTGCAAGCGATTTTGTTAAATTTCTGTTTTGATTTTATGTGCAATTACGTTATAATGAGTTGTAAACACTTTTATAGGCTGGGAGGTTTCATCATGAGTTTTAAAATAATCACTATAAGCCGCGAGTTTGGCAGTGGCGGTCGCTTTATCGGCGAGCAGATTGCTCAAAAATGCGGCATTGAGTTTTACGATAAAAAAATAATTGAGCATGTGGCAAAGGAGCTCGGTATCTCTGAGCAGATTGTCGCAAACCAGGGCGAATATGCACCTGCCGGAAGTATTTTTTCATATGCATTTGTGGGGCGCGACATCACAGGAGTTTCTCTTTCCGACCAGATTTTCAATATTCAGCAGAAGCTCATCAAGGATATTGCGCAAAAAGAGCCATGCGTTATTGTGGGACGTTGCGCAGACTACATTCTTTCTGACAGGGATGATGTGCTGAATGTTTTTATAGAGGGAAATAAGCCTGAGAAGGCTGCAAGAATAAAAAAGCTCTACCAAAAAAGCGATGACGAGGTCAAAAAGCTGCTAAAGGATGTCGATAAGAAGCGCTCGGTAAATTACCGATACTTCACCGATAAGGAGTGGGGCAACAGGAAAAATTATGACCTGGTGCTCAACAGCTCTGTGCTTGGGTATGACAAATGCATTGAGCTCATAACTGCTGCATACGCTTAACATACTTAATACACTTAATATATTTAATGAGCTTAATATGATCAGGCAACGCAACTTTTGCACCAATGCAATACGGAAAATTGATATTATTATTACTATTAAGAAACCGTTTTCTTATTTTATTACGAAAAACGTAAATAGAATTACAACCTGTGTGTAATATTAAAAATACTCCTGCATAAACTGTAACAACAGAATATGCAGGAGTATTTTTTGAAATCATATATTGAGACAAGGGCGGTGGAAATCGCCAACTACATAGTTGAAAACAATGCCACGGTGCGTCAGGCTGCAAAGCAGTTTGGCATCAGCAAATCCACTGTGCACAAGGATATCACGGATGCTGACAGGCTGCTTCGCATTGACCCGGAGCTTGCCGCAAAAGCGCGTCACATTCTCGATATCAACAAGTCCGAGCGCCATATCCGCGGCGGACTTGCCACCAGAGAGAAGTATCTACATCTGCCTCATGTGCATGCCGGCTGAGTGCATGGATGCTTCTATCCCTGCATTGCCATGTGCACAGCTTTTCGCGCATCTGAGGCTTTTCGCCAATTCAAGACCTGTGTCACATAATCAGCAGCTCGTCATACAGCCGATTACCTCCGGATATTTTCATGTTCCGGATGTTTACTGTGTCACATGACTTGTGAGCACACCGTACAGCCACTTGCCCTCATCACTTAGATCCTCATAGGTAAAGCCGCTTGTCTTATCGCAGGCAGGTGTTAAAAGTGCTGATTTTTCGTCCTTATTGGACAGATTCCAGCACACATAGCTGATGCCGTAGCTGTCTAGCAGACTAATCCAGTTGTTTGCGGAGTCTATGTCCACCTGACCGTTTCCGTCGGCGCTGCATATGCCAAACTCTGATACAAATATCGGAAGTCCGGCGTCTGCCGCCGATTTTAGCTTGTTCTGCAAGTCCTCCTTGTGGGTTGCGGCATAGAAATGCAGTGTGTACATGATATTGTCATAGCCTGTGATTGGGTCCTTGACTGCCTCATCCACATCCTGGCTCCAGTTAGGTGTGCCTATCAGTATGACCGCATCCTTGTCGTAGCTTCTGATTGACGGAATGACCTCGCTGGCATAAAACTTCACATCTCCCCAGGTCGCACCTTTGCACGGCTCATTGCAAATCTCGTAAATCACGTTGTTGTATGAGGCATACTGCTGTGCCATTTTGGCAAAAAATGTCTTTGCCACATCACTGTAGCGGTTTGGATTGCCCTCGTTTAGCACATGCCAGTCGATGATGACATACATGTCATTGTTTAGTGCGTACTGCACTCCGTTTTGCACAAGTGTCTCAAGCTGCTGCCTGTCACCATCTGTGCAGTAGCCACCGCTTTCGTAGGTGTACATGGCGAGCCTCACCACGTTTGCTCCAAAGCTTTTCAGTGTGGCAAAGCAATCATTGGTCACATACTGTGGATACCACGCAAGACCGTGTGTGCTGACTCCGCGAAGCTGCACCTCGTTGTTATTTTGATCAACGAGCTTGCTGCCCTCCACATGTAGCTTACCGTTTACTGACGGACAGGCAAGGACTGAACTCTCCTGTCCGTTTTCTGTGGTGAGCTGCTCTGTGCCAGCCGGATTCTGATTTTCCGTACTGCCCTCTGTATTATTTTCTGTAGAGTTCACCGACTCAGTAGCCTTCTCACCGGTCTGTGATTCTGTCTCTTTGTTGCCCTTGTTACCGCATCCTGTAAAAATCCCAAGCACCAGCACTGCAGCCAATACCAATGCTATATATTTCTTCATATTGTTATACTGTCTGACTGATTACTGAATTGATGTAACCTTGTAGTCCTCAGCCTCTACAGTCTCCTTTAATTTCTCATCGGAAATGTCAGAGCTTAATGTCACTACTGCAGTTCCGCTCTCATGGCTTACTGCTGCCTCACTAACTGCATCAAGCGCCTCGAGTGCCTTCTTTACTCTTGCCTCGCAGTGGCCGCACATCATTCCTTCGATATTCATTGTCTTTGTCATTGATTTTTCCTCACTTTCATTTGGTTTATTTGCTTTGTTTTTTCTATCTGGTGTTGCTTTTCTGTCATGCTTAGGATCATACACCCTGCACAGATTCAGCCGCAGGGCATTGGTAACAACGCAGAAGCTCGACAGGCTCATCGCCGCCGCTCCAAACATCGGATTGAGCTTCCATCCTAATAAAGGATACCACAAACCGGCCGCAAGTGGAATACCTATTACATTATAGAAAAATGCCCAGAACAGATTTTCGTGTATATTTGTCAATGTAGCACGGCTTAACCGCACTGCTGCCGGTACATCTATCAGACGGCTCTTCATCAGGACAACATCTGCTGCATCTATTGCCACATCACTTCCAGCACCGATTGCAATTCCCATATCTGCACGTGTGAGCGCTGGTGCATCATTGATTCCGTCACCAACCATGGCTACCCTGCCCTGCTTTTTCAGCTTCCTTATGACAGCTTCCTTGCCATCCGGAAGCACACCTGCGATGACTTCATCCACTCCCGCCTGCTTTCCAATGGCATTGGCAGTCTGCTCATTGTCACCGGTAAGCATAACAACTCTTATACCCATATTTTTAAGCTGTCTGACAGCTTCCGGACTGTCCTCCTTTATTGTATCTGCAACGGCTATGATACCGCAAAGCCTGTCATCTGCGGCAAAGAACAGAGGAGTTTTTCCTTCCTTTGAAAATTCGACAGCTTTCGCGCGCATATCATCTGACACTTTTACAAATTTGCTGACAAAAGCAAGATTTCCTGCTTTTATCATTTTGCCTGCAAGTATTGCAGTCAGACCATTTCCTACAACAGCGCTAAAATCCGTAACCTCTGCAACAGCAATTTCGTCTGTTTTTGCGCGCTCCATAATGGCTTTTGCAAGCGGATGCTCGCTCTTGGCCTCGACTGATGCGGCTATTGCAAGAAGCGCTCCGGCATGATTGCCGGTTTCCTCAAAAAATGTCTCATCCGGCACGATATCCGTCACCTTCGGCTCACCGCTTGTTATGGTGCCTGTCTTATCAAGCGCCACAATCTGTGTGCGGCCTGTTGCCTCAAGGCTTGCCGCTGTCTTGAAGAGTATACCGCTCTTTGCGCCCTTGCCGTTTCCTACCATTATCGCAACAGGAGTTGCCAGTCCAAGTGCACACGGACAGCTTATCACGAGCACCGAAATGCCTCTGGCAAGTGCAAAGCCCACGGTCTCACCGGCTATAAGCCATGCTATTATTGTAATGATTGCAATTGTAATAACCGCCGGCACAAATACTCCCGATACCCTGTCAGCGATTTTTGCAATAGGTGCCTTTGTCGCTGCGGCATCAGAAACCATCTGTATAATCTGTGAGAGTGTGGTGTCTTCGCCTACTCTGGTTGCGCGGCATTTTATAAAGCCTGACTGGTTCACTGTTGCAGCGCTTACTGCATCTTTCGGCTGCTTATCCACAGGGATGCTCTCTCCTGTGAGTGCCGATTCGTTGACAGCGGTTGTTCCATCTATTATTTCACCGTCCACGGGGATATTTTCCCCGGGTCTGACCACGAAAATATCGCCCTTTAGCACTGCATCCACAGAAATTTCCTGCTCCACGCCATCCCTTACAACGGTTGCTGTCTTTGGGGCAAGCTGCATCAGGCTCTTTAAAGCGTCTGTTGTTTTGCCCTTTGAGTGCGCTTCAAGCATTTTTCCGACAGTAATCAGTGCCAGGATCATGGCAGCCGACTCAAAGTAAAACTCATGCATATATGACATGACCGCATCCATATCGCCCTTCACCTGCGCAGCTGTCATGGCAAAAAGTGCATACACGCTGTATCCAAACGATGCCGCAGAACCAAGCGCAACAAGCGTATCCATGTTGGGAGCGCCGTGAATCAAGCCCTTAAAGCCACTGATAAAAAACTTCTGGTTTATGACCATTACCGCCACTGTAAGCAGAAGCTGCAAAAGCCCCATAGCCACATGGTTTCCATTGAAAAACTCAGGCAACGGCCAGCCCCACATCATATGTCCCATGGAAAAATACATGAGAACAACTAAGAATATGAGCGATGCTATAAGCCTGTTGCGCAGCTTCGGTGTCTCCCTGTCTACAAGCGCATCCTGCGCTGCCTTTAGCTGCTCTAAGCTGTTATTTGCTTTGTCATTTTCTGACTCTGTTGCTGTGCCTTTGGGACTCGCTCCATAGCCCGCCTGCTCTACTGCCTCTACAATCTGCGCATCTGTCGCGCTTCCCTCGACTCCCATCGAGTTGGTCAAAAGGCTGACAGAGCAGCTCGTCACACCATCAACCTTAGAGACCGCCTTTTCCACTCTGGCAGAGCATGCCGCACAGCTCATTCCTGTAACTGTATATTGCTTCATACTGTCTGTATTTCCTTCTTTCTACTATTCGAATCTAACTATTCAGAAGCCTTTTCTAAAATCTCTCAATTCCTGTCACCTTGAAATCCAGTCTTTCGATGGCAAATGTGATTTCCTCATCGCTCAGCTCTCTGGCTGCCTCAACATGTGCCACGCCATGCTTTAAATCCACAGCCGCCGATACTCCGCTCATCTTCTGCAGCGAGCGTGTGACTGAGTTTTTACAGTTCATGCAGTGCATTCCGTCTATGTGCACATCTGCTCTCGTGACTATCTCTCCTGTAAGCTGTACTGTGGCTTCCTCGTCCTCCTTCATGGCTCCACCGCCACAGCAGGCGCCCTCGCCCTTTGAATGCTTTATTGTCTCCTTTAAGCCCACAATTACCAGAGCGGCAATTATTGCTATTATTAATATTGTGATTATTGTACTCATTTTTATACCCGCCTTCTTATAATACTACTTCATAAGCTTCTGTAGTGTGTTCAAAAGCTCATCTATTGTCTCATCCTTGCCGGCTCTTATGTCATCTGCCACACACGTCTTTATATGATTGGCCAAAAGGACTTTATTGAAGCTGTTGAGCGCAGCATTTGCGGCCGCCACCTGTGTGATGATGTCAGGGCAGTAGCAATCCTCATCCAGCATACGCTTGATTCCACGGATCTGTCCCTCTATACGGCTAAGTCTGTTGATGAGATCCTTATATTCCTTCTCTGACCGCTCTTTTTTGCGGTTGCAGCAACAGCATTTGGTTTCTTTTTCTGCCATTGGTGCCTCCCTTCTTTCTTCATTCCACATTTGTTGCACGTGTCTAACTATACCCCTTATGGGTATCTGTCTTTAAGAGCATTATATACCCCGGTAGGGTATATTTCAAGGGCAGATTTCCTTATTGAGAAATTTTCATGTTATACCATACTTTTATAATAAAAGCATGCAGTAGCTGCAGCTGCTCATAAATAGCTCTGCCTCATATTAATATATACAACGAAAAAGCCGGTACATCATGTTTCCATGAATGTACCGACTTTAAATACTTAGCAGTCCGTACGGGAATCGAACCCGTGTTTCCGCCGTGAGAGGGCGGCGTCTTAACCGCTTGACCAACGAACCGTGTATTATAATATCATGGTCAAACGAATAATGCAAGTACTTTTTTAATTTTTTTCAAAAAAATTTTTCCGTTCATTTACCTTAAACATTTTCCCTTTAAATGCTTCTGGCTTTAATTCCATTTTCGTCCCTATGTATGCTCTGTGACAATCTATTATATTCCGGCTCATTATCCCAAAGCACGCGTTCTTATCCTCATATTTTATTTATACGTTTTCCTCTTGAATAAGATTATACACCTCTTTGGTCACACAACGGTCACACGGAGCGCTTTTCCACGGATTTTGTTAAAAGTATACATTGAAAGTGCCGAAAACTGTACAATTTTAGACAATTTTCGGCATTTGTGTATTTTTTATTCGTTATAATCAACTATTATTTATTATATTTTTTGTATATCTTTTCAAACGCAGGCATGGAGCGTTTTATCATTTCCCTGTCCACACAGTATGATATTCTCACCCAGCCCGGACAGCCGAAGCCGTCTGCTGCTACTATGAGCACATCCTCCTCCTTTGCTTTCTCGCAGAATGCATTGCTGTCATCCTCGAGTGCCTTTACAAACATATAAAAGGCTCCGTCCGGCTTGAAGCAGTGATAGCCTATCCTTGTGAGTCCATCGTACAGAAGGTCTCTGTTTTCTTTGTAGGCATTGATATCACCGGTTGCCCCCTGGCATTTTACTATCATCTTCTGGAACAGGCTTGGTGCGCACACGTAGCCGAGTGCTCTTCCCGCACCACAGACAGCTGCATACAGCTCAGCCTTATCGTACACCTCATCAGGCACGAGGACGTATCCTATTCTCTCTCCCGGCAGCGAAAGTGATTTGCTGTATGAGTAGCATACCAGTGTGTTGTCGTAATATTTGGTCACAAACGGCACCTTGATTCCGTCGTATACTATCTCCCTGTACGGCTCATCTGCGATAATGAATATCGGTCTTCCTATCTCCTTAGACTTTTTCTCAAGGAGGTCTGAGAGTTTTTTGATGGTCTCCTCAGAATATACTGTGCCGGATGGGTTGTTTGGTGAATTGATTATGACACCTCTGGTGTGCTCATTGATTCTCTCCTCAAGAGCCTCAAAATCTATCTGAAAATGCTCTGTATCTGCAGGCACCTCTACAAGCCTTGCTCCTGCTGCATTCACAAATACCTTGTACTCCGGGAAATATGGCGCTATGGTAATAAACTCATCATATGCGTCGCTTGTCAATGCACGAAAGCAGATTGACAGCGATGCAGCTGCTCCCATTGTCATGTAAAGGTTGTCTGCATTAAAATGTGTGCCGTGTGTGTTGTTCAAAAATTCAGCTATTGCCGCTCTCGTTTCCATGTCTCCCTGTGCTGAGGTGTAGCCGTGCAGCGCAACAGAATCATAATCTGTCACAAGCTCCTTTATTGTGTCGTTTACTATCTGCGGAGCCGGTATGCTCGGGTTTCCTATTGAGAAATCATATACATTTTCCTTACCTACAATTGCTGCTCTTTTTTTACCATACTCGAAAAGCTCCCTGATTGCTGATCGCACGCTTCCGAGCTGGTACATGCTTTCGTTTACTACCATTTTCCTTGTCTCCTTGTCTCTGATGATCTTGCATGTTTACTATTATAATATGATATGAGGGTTTATCCTGATATGAATGCCTCCATCCCGTTCCTCTTCGTCATCTCAATATGCTCCTTAAGCTCGCGGGCTGACATTCGCAGTGCCCCCAGGCTCATGACCGTCTGCTGCTCCAGTCCGTCAGAGGTTGCCACTGTTACCTTGTACCTGTCACGTATGCCAAACACAGTCTTTTCGATAAATGCATCGGCTGTCTCGTCCTGCTTTGTATACACGACCTCTATGTTGTGGAAGGTCTCTCTCTTTCCGGCATTGCCCTTCACCTTGTACGCATCAAACACCAGCAGCAGATGACAGCCCTTATAGCCCTGGTAATCTGATAAAACATCCTTAAGCGCATCTCTCGCCGAATCGATGTTTATGCGTGAAAGCTCCTTTAAATCCTCCCATGCAAATATTATATTATATCCGTCAACTATCAGGTACTCTTCCCCCGTGGATTTCTTTGGATAAATCGGATTGCCGTGCTTATCGTGCTTTACGGTGCGCGGTTTACCACTTAGACCTTCATACTCATTTTTCTTTTTACCTGACCATTTGCGCCTCTGATCATCTGCAATATCGTTTTTGCCCATGCCAAACTCCCTGGCATAAACATCTGCAAGCTGCGCATCAAGCTCCACTGATGACATACCGGAAACTGCCTTCTCGAAGCTCACCCGGCGGCGATTTCCGGCAAGCGCCTGCGCATCCTCCGCTGAAAATGCATTCTGCGTGCGTGCACTCGCTGCAAGTGCAGCCTCCGACTCGTCCCCGTGATAGACATACGGCAGATGCATATGCTTTGGGACTTCATCCCACGGCACCACGTAGCCTGAGCCATGCGCACAAAATACCGAGCCTGTAGGATTGCGAAAATCCTCCTCGCTGTCATAGTGCATCTGTGCAATCACCTCCGCAGGATTGTGACACTCATCATAGCCCCACAGCTCCAGTGTCAGGTGCCCAAGCCCCTTTGTATACGCATGCACCAGACTCACATAATCCTGCATTGTCGCAACCGGTGCCTTTCCTGTAATTGTTGCCATCTCCCTCGCAGCGGTTGTGGCAAACTGCGGGCTCTCGGCTCTTGCAAATCTCTGCTCCAGATCTGTCATTGCACGGCCGACATACTCCATCGGCACCTGTAGGATAAAGCTGTAGTATGGCTCCAGCAGCACGCTCTCTGTGGATTTAAGTCCCTGGCGGATTGCTCTGTATGTAGCCTGGCGGAAATCGCCTCCCTCCGTATGCTTTACATGTGCTCTTCCTGTAAGAATCGTGACCTTCACGTCGGTAAGCGCCGAGCCTGTGAGTACGCCCCTGTGCTCCTTTTCCTCAACGTGTGTAGCTATAAGGCGCTGCCAGTTTTTGTCGAGCACATCCTCACTGCAGGTGGATGTGACTGTGATTCCACTGCCACGCTCTGCAGGTGACAAAAGCAGATGCACCTCTGCATAGTGGCGCAACGGCTCAAAGTGTCCTACTCCCTCGACAGCCCTTGCTATCGTTTCCTTGTATACAATGCTGCCCGGTCCGAATGTGACAACAACACCAAACCTGTCCTTTATGAGACGTACAAGCACCTCCATCTGCACCTGTCCCATGAGCTGCACATGGATTTCCTTAAATTCCTCCACCCACACTATGTAAAGCTGTGGGTCTTCCTCCTCAAGCTGCTTTAGCTTTTCCATAAACGCCGCCGGATTTACATCGTCCGGCAGAATCATCCTATAGTTTAGTACCGGCTCAAGTATTGGCATATTGGACTGCAGCTCACTACCCAGCCCCTGCCCCGGAAATGTCGAGCTAAGACCTGGGACAGCAACTATCTCACCCGCCTCTGCCACATCAGCTATCTCATATTTTTCACCGGAATACTTTCTTATCTGGTCGATTTTCTCAATCAGAAGGTCTTTCGCCTCGTCACCGCCATGCGCTTTGTACTCTATTTTGTCCCTGACTCTAAGACAGCCTCCGGTAACCTTTAAAAATGTCAGCCTGCTGCCTCTGTCATCCCTGCCTATCTTGTATACGCGGGCAGAAAAATCGTCAGGGTAATTTCTTTCACACATAAACCGCGAAAGCCCCTGAAGCAGCGTATCCACTCTGTCGAGCTTAAGTGCCGAGCCGTAAAAGCAGGGAAACACCTCCCTTTGAGCCACCGCCTGCGCAATATGTGCATCCACAAGCTCTCCCGATTCCATAAATTCATCTAAAAGAGGCTCGCTGCACATGGCAAGCTCATCAAATAAATCCTGTGAAGAAAAATCCACGCAGCCATCACTCAACTCGCTCTTTAGCTCTGCCTGCACTTTCTCCGCATCCGTGCCCTGCATATCCATCTTGTTTACAAAAATAAATGTCGGCACGTTATAGTGCTTTAAAAGTCTCCACAGTGTGCGCGTGTGCCCCTGCACTCCATCAGTTGCGCTGATTACAAGTATTGCATAGTCGAGCACCTGAAGGGTACGCTCCATCTCTGCCGAGAAATCCACATGCCCCGGTGTATCAAGCATCACTACATGCCATGCACCGGCTGTATCTGCCGCATTTGTTGTGCGCGCTGCATCTGCCCTACCTGCTGTGCGTCCTGCATCTGCTGTATCTGCTGCATTTGTACCTCGCGAAATATCAAGCCTTGCCTGCTTTGAAAAAATGGTTATTCCACGCTCACGCTCCTGCGCATCGTTGTCTAAATATGCATCCTGATGGTCCACGCGCCCGAGTGAGCGGATCTGCCCGGTGCTGTAGAGCATGGCCTCAGACAGGGTTGTCTTTCCCGCATCTACATGTGCGAGAATGCCTATTGTAATGTGATTGTTTGTCATGTTCTGCTCCATTTATGCCTCAATCCAAGAACAGAGACACCTGTGGATGTCTCTGTGTCAGCCTTTATATCATAATCCGTTGATTTCCTAAATTATAGCATTTTGTGGTTGCTCTGTCATCTTTTTTCTTGATTGACAGCATGACATAAAAGGCGCCGCTCAATTGACAAATATTTATTCCATACATATAATGTGATTACGGAAATTTTTGAATGGTATGGAAATAATGCGAGGATAATATGAACAAAAAAGAAGTATTGGAATTAAAACGAAGATTAAAAAAAGACCAGGCAACATTCACCCGTCTGGTCGGCTGCTACGTGGACTGCAACCATGAAAAGGTCTGCAAATTCGGTGGCAAATTTCTCACTCTGGAGGAGGATGAATACTACAAATATCTGGAGATTTCAAACAAGGTGCTTTCCGGCACTCTCGGAAACAACCTGCTCAATCTGCAGTTTCCGCTTGAGGAGGAAGAGGTCGGAGGCCGCCAGCAGATTCTCATGGCGCTTCGCGACAGCGAGCTTAGTGATGAGACTCTGCTCGATACATACTATGACCTGGTCATCGACACCTACGATGAGGCCGGGAACTATCTGATTCTTTTGTATCTCGACAGCTACGATGTCATGACACGCACAAAGGACAACATCAACGTGGATGAGTCCGAGGAGGTGTACAAATACATGCTCTGCGCCATCTGCCCTGTCACACTTTCAAAGCCGGGCCTTGGCTATCTGGAAAAGGAGCAGCGTATCGGAGCCCGCATAAGGGACTGGGTGGTCGGCGCTCCTGAGACAGGCTTTTTATTTCCTGCCTTCAACGATAGAAGCACTGACATACACTCCACTCTTTTCTATACGAAAAATACCAAGGAGCCTCACTCTGAGTTTATGACAAACGGTCTCGGCTGCGGCGTGGAACGCACAGCTACTGAGCAGAAGATGGCTTTTCATTCAATCGTCAGAAACGTGCTAGGTGCTGAGGACGAGAGCACGGATGACAAACTGCTTGATATCCAGCAGAATCTGTCCGATATGGCCGATGACTACGCTGAGACTCACGATGATGACGATGATCCGTTCATTCTCGACAGCGAGGCTATGAACAAGGTGCTTAGTGACTGCCATGTCTCTGAGGAAAAGATTTCACGCATTGAAAAATCCGTCAATGAGGCCTTCGGTGACAAGCCGCCTATCGCAGCCAATGTCATTGATTCAAAGGCTCTTGCAGCTAATGAAATCCGCGTGGAAAAGCTTGCTCTTGAGAGCCAGGTCGGCGATTTAACTCTCGAGCTCAATGAAAAAAATGCACAGCTTGAGGAGAAGGATTCTGTTATCCAGGAGAAAAATAATCAGATTGAGGAGCGCACCTCACAACTTCTTGAGAAGCAGGAGGAGATTGATAATTACACTGCCCAAATTAAGACCTATGATGTGGTGCTTCATGTAAAGCCGGAGAAGGCTTCACAGATTCATGCGCAGGTCATCAATGGGGAGAAGTGTCTCGTCATTCCTATGAGGGAGAATGAGAATGCCACCATAAATGGGGTGAATACAAATCTGTAGGGACGCATCATAGGATATCGCTTATGGGGCTTCGTTTATGGGGCTTCGCATATTCAGGCTGTGAGGACCGGCCTAGCATGCAGTATATCCCTCAGAAAAATATAAAATCAGCCACGGCATCATTTGCGGATAGTTTATTGATAGTTTGCTATGAATTATCGTATCCGCATTTTATGGAATGCCGTGGCTGTTTATATTTTTCTTCGGAACACACTGCATACTCTCCGGTAAATTTAAGGTACTTACCGGTTTACCAGCTCAGCACCTCATGGCCATCCTCTGTGACGAGTACCATGATTTCCCACTGGGCTGATGGAAGTCCGTCATCGGTGTATACTTCCCAGTTGTTCTTGTCATCTACGTAGATATCGGCCTTGCCCATGTTGACCATTGGCTCGATGGTAAATATCATGCCGGGTGCCATGACCATGTCGGTGCCGCGCTTAGTGTTGTAGCCCACCCACGGATCCTCGTGAAATTCAAGTCCCACTCCGTGTCCACCGATTTCACGCACTACTGTGTAACCGTTTGCAAATGCATGGTCGTGCACCGCTTGTCCCATATCTCCGAGGAAGCCCCATGGCTTTACCTCTTTGAGTCCGAGCTCCACACACTCCTTTGTGACTTCAACGAGCTTTTTCTTCTCAGGGCTTACATTTCCGATACAGTACATTCTTGATGAATCCGAAAAATATCCGTTTAAAATTGTAGAACAGTCTACATTTATGATGTCACCATCCTTTAAGATGACATCCTTTGAAGGAAATCCGTGACAAACCTGCTCATTTACTGATGTACATACGCTGTAAGGATAACCCTCATAGTTGAGTGGTGCAGGGATGCCGCCCATGCTGGTGGTCATATCATAGACTATTTTATCAATCTCTGCGGTGTTCATACCCTCGTGGATATGTTCTCCTATGTAGTCGAGCACTGCGACATTTATCTTGGCGCTCTCCTTGATTCCCGCTATCTGGTCAGGTGTCTTGATGATTGAATGGCTCGGTATCTTATGATGTGCCTCAGCAAGCTTTTCAAGCTTCATATCAAATGCCGCATGACAGGTCTTATATTTCTTTCCGCTGCCACACCAGCAAGGGTCATTTCTTCCAATTTTTGTTGACATAAAATCTTCTTTCTAGTGATCAAGAGTAACGTTTCCCATATCGACTCTTTTCCACACTTTTTCTTTTATTTTATAGTTATTTTTCTCCAGCAGCTTCTTATATCTGCCTCCCGAGAAATCATAATCCGTTATATCGGCATTGTCAAGCCCTGCATATATTTCCTGATATTTCCGGGCTATTGCAGACTTTTCCATGGACGAGTAAATGTCATTTTTTTCGACTCCAAGCTTCTTTGCACCATCTATATCAGACAAATCATACCAGAAGTCCTTCTCTGAGTTTTTCAAAGCTTCTTTCTCGTCGTCAGTAAGTGTAATGCTCTCTTTTTTGGCCATCTCATAAAAAATCTCATCGTGAATGGCCATGGACATAGCTGCTTTACGCGCTGTAACACGGACAAATTCACCGTTTGTGTGGATATTCCAATACTTGTTTGGATTACCGGAATCATACACAAGGGCCTGCTTCTCGACATTCATCTCCTCAAATGCCACATAAAATGCCATATCGCGCAGTGTCAGCTCTTTCCCATTCACGGTAACAGCCACGTCATCCAGATGCTCATTGTATACAATATTCTGCTTCATATCATGATAATCATATGCATACACGCCGGCTATGACAGCCAGCACTGCAAGTATAATTGTTGTGATGTATTTTCTTATTTTGCGCAAAGCTTTGCAACCACCTGATTTATGACCTTTCCGTCAGCCTTGCCCTTAAAATGCGGCATGACTGCCTTCATTATCTGTCCTTTGTTTCCTGTTGCGATTACATCTGAGAACTGCTCTGTGAGCTCCTTTTCTACCTCTTCTGCCGACATCATTGCAGGAGCGTACTCCTCAAAGATTGCATATCTGGTATTGTACTCATCAAGCAGATCTGTTCTTGTGGCAGGGCATGTGTCAATCTGCTCCTTCACGGATTTCATTTCCTTAAGGATGACCTTGTTGACAAGCTCCTCCGGTATATTGTCTCTGCAGCCCTCATCTATTGCCGCCTTTTTGGCTGCCGATACAAGTGAGGATATAGCATCCTTTCTTACCTTGTCTCTTGCTTTCATTGCTGCAATCATGTCTTTTTGTAATTGTTCCATCTGCATGGCTTGTTCCTCCTGCTTTTCTTACTTTATTTACAGGCTTGCTAGTTCGTTTTGCGCGAATTGGTGCCGTCTATCTCTATAATACACCTTATGGATGGAAATTGCTATCGTTTATTGCAATGTGTTTGTTTCCTGAAAAAAGAGCCGGTAAGTATAATAAATATACTTATCGGCTCCTAACCTTCCTATACAAGACGTCGTATAGCAAGTATTGTATGACACTGTACGCTTCTGTTTGCTGTGATTCCTGCCTTTGTGGACTGTGCCTCCACTATCACACCACCACCTGCATATATAGCTACATGTCCCGGATATACCACTACGTCTCCCGGCTGTATATTATCGAAGGATACGGCCTGTCCCACAGACTTAAATGCCTGTGAATATCTCGGTGTGCTGATACCAAAATGTGCATATACCTCATGTACAAAGCCTGAACAGTCTACACCGTTTGTAAGACTGTTTCCACCCCATACATATGGATTGCCCACAAACTGCATAGCGTATGATACCACAGAGCTTCCTGAAACTCCTGTTGAAGCACTCGGGTTCTTTCCACCGCCTGATGCATAATCACTGGCAATGCTTCCGCCCTTGCCGGCTCCACCACCATCATAGCTTGAACTGCCTGATGAGCTGTTCGCTCTGGCAGCGGCAGCGGCTGCAGCTGCTGCCGCTGCTTCCTGCTCCTGAATGATTTTACCCTGTGCCGTAATGATATTCTGATAATTCTCTGCCTGCTGCTGTGCCTGAGCTATCTGGCTTGCATACTGCTCCTTCTGGTTTTCAAGAGCTACTATAGCCGCCTCGACATCTGCCTGCTGCTTCTCATAGTCATCCTGCATGGCTGTGAGCTCATTCATGTCGTTGTCAAGCTTAGTACCAATCTCCTTCACCTGCTCAACTGCTGCCTGATAAGAATCCATAAGAGCACGATCCGAATCATATACGTCTGACACGTACTCTATACGATTGAGCATATCTGTGATACCATTTGACTCAATAATCGCTGTCCAGATATTGTCCTCAGCGCTGTTTTCATACATGAACTGTATACGCTTCTTCATAGCGTCATACTGCTCCTGCTGCTTTTCCTGAGCTGCTGCAAGATCCTTCTGATTCTGCTCTATCTCTGCCTGTTTGCTTGTGATATCTTTCTGAAGCTTCTTTTGTGCTGCAAGAATCTCATCAAGCTTTGCGGATTTATTCTTTATATCATCAGCAGTAGTCTGCTGCTGATCCTTTAGACCATTAATCTCATTATTCTTATCCTTGAGATCCTGCTCAGCCTGTGACTTCTTCTTTTCTGCATCCTTCTGCTTCTGTGTCTTGGCATATACCTTCTCAAGTCCACTGTTTATGTATCCGCTAAATGCGGTACCCTCTACTGCCGGTCCTGTAAAAACGAGTGCCGATGTTAACACAGTACATATAGCACGTGTCCATTTCTGATTCATTTTATTCCTCCTGTAATACGACGGTCAGATTGACCTTTCCTTCCACAATTTACGTTCAATATACATTCGGATATATTATCGCACAAAATGAATCTTTTTTCCACACCTTTTTATGAATTTACAGAATTTTCCACATTTTGACCCTCATTTATGATTCACATCCGCGCTATTATAAGCCTGTCATCAGGTTTGATGATATCGGATGTCAGAGCATTTATTTCCATTATGTTTTCAACAGTGGTGCGGTATCTTTTTGCAATGTCCCACATTTTATCATCCTTCTGCACTATATAGCCGACCAGAGCTGCTTCCTCTTCAGTATCAGGCGCTATTTTTTCCTGCTCCACCGATGTTATGACTGACACTTCATCCTGCTGCAGGGCAATAGCGTTTATGCTGACAACACCCTTAATTTCATATTCACTGTTGTCGAGTAGATTGACCTGCACCTGGTCTACCTGCAGATTTACCTCGCAGCAGGTGTTGGCGTCCATGCCGGGTATCTCAACAAACTGTTCAAACGGCACAGAGTCTGTATGCATCTCTATCGGACAGCCATCGTCCTCCACAATATTCACACAGTTCACCTGCAATACACCTGACACAATAATTCCTGTGTCTGCATTTTTTATCTGTGCAATAGCGGCCTGCGTCTTTGTACCGCATATTCTTAAAATTCTCTTTTTACTGTTTTCTCTGTACAACTGCTCCAAAATACGGCATTTTGTGTCATTTTTCATAAGAAGGCTGCATACCTTCATCTTTTCAAATACAGGTTTTACCGGACATGATACGCTGTACATGTCATTGAGCACCTCTACTGTTTCCTCACTCCAGACCTTTCCATCCACCGCAAGCGCTGCCTCAATCGAAAGCTGCCTGAGCTCTCCGTCGTAATCATTTTCCGCCTCAACCTGATGCATGGCAGGCTGTGTGCGAAGCCAGGCGATATTTCCGGCATTATCGCCCTCGCAGCGTATTTCATTTGAAAAGCCCTCCTGCACCTCAAAGCAGCATATTTCCTGCTCTTCACTCAGGTATACTATACACGCATGGCACTCACCTGTGAGTGTAATGTGATCACGCTCATATGTATACTCCAGATTTCTCATATCTACAAGACTTGATATGAGCTTACATATATTCGGCTTGGTCTTTGGCAGGGTGACGACATTTTTGATTCTGACAATATCCCTGACAGCACTGTCAAGCTTAAGCACCTTCATCTGTCCTATAAGCTGCTCCACATCCTTGTCATCAATCCTTTGTGCAATCTCAAGATTTTCCTCCCTCTCTCCATAAAGCTCCACGCTTATGCTGCCTCTGACCGAAAGCTTTCGTGAATTAATAACTCCCACCGTTAGCTCATCAAGCCCGGTATACACACGCACCGTATCCTTCTCGCAGACTCCTTGAAGCACAAGCTTCTCCTGAAACGGTATTGCATCCTTTATATACTCTACTCTGTTTCCGCCGATATTTTCCTCCGGCTCATCGCCTTCAAAAACTTCCTCTCTCGTATACAGCACTTCAAATTCAATGCTTCCACTTAGCCAGATATTCTCGCCTGACGCTTTTATCTCGTCAAGCTTTACCTGCCCGTTCTGACAAACCACTTTGGAAACATCAGGCTTATTGTCCTTTATGACATAATCCCTGTCGAAGCCAACCTGCGACATATCCTTTACCTTTTCTATGCATTGTCTGATTTTTTGTGTAATTAACTCCATAAAAAATACCCCACTTCAAATATGTATATAAAATACATATTCAAGATGGAGTAACTTTATGCAGATGCAAATATTTAAATTCATGATCATTATAATAAAGATGTAACATCTTTACTTCATGATACTAGCAAAGCTGCATCCTTATATCCTTTGTAATCACATCAGTGTAGGAGAAAGATAAGAGCTGTGGCGGATTCTGCTCAAACTCATCATCTATCAGAACCGTAAACACACTTGGGTATGCCTGCTGAATAACACCCTCCTGGATGTCAACCTTGTTGCGGCCGAGATCCTGCTGGATTTTTACCCTGTTGCCACACTGCTGGTGAATCGATGCTCTGACTTTTCTAATTTCTGTCTGTTCCATTTTAAGCCTCCTTATTGTGGGTATGCCCACTGGCACATAACTATAGTCCTCATGGTAACCAGTATTGTAACGACGGTGTCATATATATGAAATCAATCTCTGTATAAATATAAAACAGGTCAAATTAATCAACAATTATATCAATCAATATATTTGAATATATAAATATGTCACCACAATATCTAGTAACTTTACTATAGCAAAGTATCGCAGTGATAGCAATAGGGCATTAGTACTGATTGTCAGTTTTTTCGCAACTTTTAACACAATTTACGAAATTTTCACTCAAACACAACAGGCATTTCACTCAATTCCGTCTTTATTACTATATACGGATAACTAGCCTGATTGCTGACCTTCTCGCCCTTATCCGGGGCTATCAGACGCGTATCAAAATACATTGCCTTATCCTTAACATAAAACTGGTTAACCGTAATACTGTAGCCACCTGTCTCCTTTGTGCCAAAGCCTTCCGCTATGTATAAATATTCATCATCCTTGTACGTCAGCTTCATCGCCTTCGCCTTGTTTTCATTTATCTGCTTTTTAAACTCCTCCGGGATTTCATCCCCGCAGATCACCGTGTACTCAACCATCCTGTCACTCTCCGTGCCTGAAATATTTGCGCGGCAGCCCGAAATCACTGTCGTTTCCAATATCACAAGCACACCTGCAGCCATCACCAGAAATTTTCTCAATTTTTCTGACATTTTTTCCTCTCTTTCTTATCATACCGCTTATGATATGATATAATATCAAATATTGAACTACAATTTATATAGATTATGAAAAAGAGAGGTCAAATATGCGTTCAGTTTTAATCGTAATATTCGTATTTTTCTATCTGCTGCTCGGTCTTCCGGTGCTCGGAGCCATGTGGATAATACACAAATTTGCCCCGGCATGGGCCGATATGGCACAGCTTCGCATGGTACAGTGGGCTTTCCGTGTCATCATATTCCTAAGCGGAGCAGACATTGAATTTATAGGGGAGGAAAATGTGCCAAAGGACGAGGCTGTACTATATATAGGAAATCACCGTAGTTTCTTTGACATCATAATCACCTACTCCAGATGTCCACGCCTGACCGGCTACATCTCAAAGCAGAGTATCACAAAAATACCGGTGCTGGGTCTCTGGATGAAGCGCCTGCACTGCCTGTTTTTGGACCGCGATGACATCAAGCAGGGACTAAAGGTCGTGCTTGCAGCCATAGATCAGGTCAAATCCGGCATCAGTATATGTGTATTTCCTGAGGGCACACGCTGCAAAAACAAAGATGACCTGACAGATGTACAGTCTTTCAAAGAAGGTACTTTCAAGATTGCCACAAAGAGCAAATGCAAGATAGTGCCAATGGCAATCATGGGAACAAATGAAATATTCGAGGATCACCTTCCATGGGTCAAAAAGAATCATGTGGTTATCCGCTATGGCACTCCTATTGATCCGGCAGCACTCAGCAAAGAGGAACAAAAGCATCTCGGAGCTCATTGCAGAGAAGTGATTGTGGATATGCTTAAAGAAATGGTATAGTTTAAAAAATGGTATAGCTAAAAAACCGCCCGGTCGGGCGGTTTTTATATTTCTTCTTCAAAATCCATTTAAACAATTAAATTTTATTTTCATCAAATATGTTTTACTTCAGAACAAGCACCGAATATGCCGGCAGCTTTGCCATTCCATCCTTATACGATGGTGCTTTCTTTGTAGTCTGAAGCATTGCAACTGCATCATTTACTCCCAATGATGACACATCCACACTTGCTTCATCTTTTGATGGATTAAATATAAGCACTGCTTTCTCACCATTGTACTCTCTTGTGAATATACACACATTATCATTTGACAGATCCTTTTCAAAGGTATTTGTACCTCGTGCTATCTCCGGGAAAGCATTTCTTATTGATATTGTCTGCTTCACAAAGTTGTAAATAGAGTATGGATCCTCCATCTGCTTATCAAGGGTATCATATGTCTGCTCGGTTTCTTCTGCATTCTGAGGTCCCACACACATTCCCTTAGCTTTTGAATCCCCGCTCCATCTCATGGCAAGACGCTTCGTCTCATCATTGGCTGCGCCTCTCATACCGATTTCATCTCCATAATACAGAAAAGCATTTCCTGGCATAAGAAGATTCATGGCCTGCGCCATCTTGGTTTTCTCCTCGGCATTATCTCCGTTGTAGTATCCTGCGCTGCGTCCCATATCATGATTTGTATAGAAAGGTGCATCAATGTATGAGTCTGTATACTTCTTTATCTCATTTTCCACATCAACCAAAGCATTGCCGTATGTGCTGGCACCATGATTTGCTGCACCATTTAACACCTTTCCAATATATCCATCCTGCTGTGAAAAATCAAAGTTGAACATACTGTCAATTCCGCTCTTATAATACTTCGCATACTCTCTGTATGTAGTCCAGCCCTCACCAACCATATAAGCATCGGCCTTTTTGCTCTTCACATTGTTCACAAGCCATGTGAGGTCATCTATAGTCTCAGTCTGGTTATTATTATTGTAATAAATCACAGCATCCAGTCTGAAGCCATCCACACCGCGGTCAAGCCAGAAGGATGTAATCTTGTCAATCTCCCCTCTTACAGCTTCGCTCTGCAGATTAAGGTCAGGCATGCTGTCTACAAACTGTGACTCGTAATACCAATTCGTGCCCGGCAGTTGGTTGTAGCCTCCGGCATTGGTTTTGCTAAAATTATAGTAATCAACATAAGGACATTCCGAAGAATCCGGCTCTGCCCCATCAGGAAGCGACTTGATATAATCTGCAGCCGCCTTAAACCACGGATGCTCGTTAGATGTGTGATTTATTACAAAGTCAATAATCACATTGATGTTTCGCTTGTGACACTCCGTAATAAGCGCATCAAAATCATCCAGAGTACCATACTGCTTGTCAATATTCATATAATCCGTAATATCATACTTGTGGTATGAAGGAGAAGGCATAATAGGCATCATCCAGATTTCATTGCAGCCAAGTCCCTCGATATAGTCAAGCTTCTCTGTAAGTCCCTTTAAATCCCCAATGCCGTCACCGTCACTGTCAAAAAAACTGTATACGAACACCTCATAGCAGGTCCTGTAATTGTCCTGAATCACATTAGGATCATTTTTCGCATTCATCTGCTCCATAGCAGAAGGCTTGTACTCCTTCTTTGCTGCCGTCTCGGTATTCTTTCCACCCGCAGCGCATCCCGCAAGCATCGACACCGCCATAGCTGCCGTCAATGCCACAGCAGTCAACCTGCCCGCCAATCTGTTCACAGCCCTGCCGACCATATTGTGGCCGCCTATTTTATTATTAATCATACGCACTCCTTTTCTTAACTAAATTCTCACATCTTTCACAAGGTAGCAACAAACTTAGCACACAACCTGAAAGTGCTAAGTTTGCCACAACCCAATATAAACCAAAAGCCGCCGCACAAAAGTGCAGCGGCCTAAATAAAACCAAATTAGCCTTTGACAGCTCCTGTAAGTCCATCCACGTAGAATCTCTGCATGATGACGAAAAGTATTGAGATAGGTATTGATACAATAACTGCAGCAGCAGCCCATCTTGTGAACCATCCGTTTATAAACTCTTTCTCAAGCATGTTGTAAAGAAGAAGCGATACTGTCCAATACTTGTCGTTTGGACCAACGATAACCTTTACAAATACGAAATCGAGCCATGGAGCAAGGAATGCTGTAAGCACTGTATATACTACGATTGGCTTACTGAGTGGCAGGATAACCTTGTAAAATACCTGGAACTGTGTACATCCGTCAAGGATGGCAGCCTCTGTAAGAGACTTAGGCACAGTATCAAAGAATCCCTTTGCGATATAGAAGCCTACTCCCGATCCTGCTGAGTATATGAGGATCAGTGAAAGACGAAGTACGCTACCCTCTGTAAGTCCGATAGCCTTTAAGATAAAGTATACGGCAACCATTGACATGAAAGCCGGGAACAATCCAAGAATCATAGCCAGATTCATGAAAGGCTTACGCAGCTTAAATCTCAGTCGTGACATACAATACGCAACAGAAAGTACAAATACTGTTGAAATGATGCATGAGAACACTGATATAAACAGTGTATTAAAAAATGCTCTCGGGAAGTTCAACAGTGTAGTCTCTGTGAACAGTCTCGTATAGTTGCTAAATGTAAGGCTATGTGGGAAGAAGTACTTTGTATAAGCACCACTCTCAGCTCTAAAGCTTGTCATAATAATCCAGAAAATCGGGAACAGCCATACTACAGCAAGTATTCCAAGAATGATATGAACAAGGGAATTCTTTGCTACTTTCTTAGCACGTCCGGCAGACATAGGTCTTTTTGCTTTTGCTACACTACTCATTACATGAATCCCTCCTCATCCTTGTATGATTTTGTATTTCTGTATGTAACAAGCGCTACGATAGAAAGTACAATGAATGTGAGGATACCGATAACGGCACCGATATTGTACTCCTGATTATCAATAGTCAGCTTGTACAACCACGTAACCAGAAGGTCCGTCTTTCCTGCACTGTCTCCGACAGGTGTAGGCTTTCCTGCTGATAACAGGTAGATAACGTTGAAGTTGTTGATATTTCCGGTAAACTGTGTGATGATATATGGTCCCATGATAAACATGATATATGGGAGTGTGATCTTAAAGAAGATCTGTGCTGCGTTTGCACCATCAATCTTTGCAGCCTCATAAAGCTCTGAAGGCACATTCTGTAATACACCTGTAACCTGAAGCATAGTATACGGAATACCTACCCAGCAGTTGATGAGAATAACAGAAACTCTCGCCCACATCGTATTGGTCCAGAATGGAAGCGGGTTATCTATCCAGCCCCACTCCAAAAGCAGGTTATTAACGGCACCCTGTGGCTGGAACATCTGTCTCATTACAAGGAGTGATACGAACTGCGGTACCGCAATTGAGATAACAAAGCATGTACGCCAAAAAGCCTTGCAATGTGTCTCTTTACGATTAATAACGATAGCAAGAATGAGTCCAAGGAAGTTACAAAGGAAGGTTGCAAATACAGCCCAGCAGATTGTCCATCCAAGTACTCTCCAGAATATCTTACCAAGCTTACCACCAAGTCCAAGCACCTGTCCGAATGAGGCGAAGCCTGTCCAGTCGAACAATACCAGATGATCACCCTTTACCGAATAATTTGTAAAGGCCATTGGAATCATGAACAGCAATGGTAAAACTGTAAAAATAAATATTCCCATAAGTGGGAGAAACATAAGTGTCTTATGTAGGTTTTTATCAAATAAATCCTTGACATCTTTGCCAAAAGAATTGATTTCTTTTCCAGCTTTTGAAAGGCATTCTGCCTTATATCCGCTCTTTAAATTCTCGCACCACATGTAAATAAATAATACTGTGATGGCAATTGTTATGACGCCATATAACAGTAATAATACTGACTGGTCGCCCGCAACATATTCATAAATCTGCTTCTGCTCATTAAATACCTCTTCCTGCTTTCTCCAGCCAAGTGAAGGCAGCATGGAAATGTAATAAGCACCAGCGTTAACCATATATGCTATATATGCAATCTCTATAGCAAGAAAAATCAGACCCTTTATGATCTGCTTATGAGCCATATTGGCAAGACCCATTACGAGTGCCGATAGCTTAACTGTAGCTCCGCCTTTTGTGAGGGCATTGCCAACAGTATACGGAGTAGCAAATTCCGAAACTTTTTTCTTTTTGTTTGCTCCTATCATACTTTTCCTCCTGGCATGCATTATATATGCCAATCCTTTAAACTAATTTATTCCAAGATTCCGGTCGCCCGGAACCTTGGAATCATATTCTGATCTACTTAATTATTTAAGAGAATCATTAAGCTGAGTATTGAAGTCCTCTGTCTTCTGAGCTGCATTGTCCTTTGTAATCTGGCCTTCTGCACCGTTCTGGAAAGCATCACCGAATGGTGTAGCTGCATCCCAGTAACCTGACATATCAATGATAGGCTGTGCTACTGAACAATCAGTTGAAACCTTAGCCATAGCTGCTGCTACAGGATCAGCTGCGATTTCCTCGTTTGTTGCAAGATCTTTGTTTACAGGAGCCTGTGCTCTTAACTTGAAGTGAGCAAGCTGTGCGTCCTCGCTGCCAAGGAATGCTGCAAGCTTAACTGCTACTTCCTGGTTCTTGCAGTTAGGGTTAACACCGATAGCCTTAGATCCTAAGAATGCCTTTAACTGGCAGTCTTTTCCACCAATATTGATTGTAGGAAGAGCTGCAACACCAACGTTCTCCTCACCAAGTGCCTCTTTAACTTTGTCATAGTTCCAGTTACCATTGAAGTAAGCATTGATAGAACCATCTTTAAGTCCAGCAAGACCAAGTGATCCCTCATTGTTATCCATTACAAAGTTTGGATTTGCAAATAAATCTACGATGTAGTTTGTAACTGCTGTACCCTTATCTCCGCCAAAGTCATATCCGGCAGCCTTGTCTGTTCCATCTCCAAAGATTGTACATCCGTTTGCTGCATAGAATGCATTGAGATACCAGCCATTATCAAATGGGAATGAAACCTTACCCTTTGTAAGCATTGTATCAAGGCTCTTTACATCATCCTCAGAGAAGACTCTCTTGTCATAGTACATGAACCATGTGTTTGATGTATAAGGAACTGCGTAGATGTCTCCATCATATGTAACTGTTGCAGCCATAGCCTCTGAGTTAGATGACTTAACATAATCTGCTGCCTCTCCACCTAACTTGGCAATAGCATCTGCCTTAATTAATGGCTCAAGCTGATCGTTTGCAAACATGTAAACATCAGCTGCTGCCTTAGGATCCTTTGTAACAACATCCTTTGCGTCTGACTCAGATGATGTAACATACTTGAACTCGATGTTGAAATCAGGATTTGCCTTAGCGAATGCCTCGCACTCTGTCTTAAGCCAAGCGCCCTGTGCATCGTCTAAATCCTCTGCAGGTCCCATTACTGTAATGGTCTCCTTACCGCCGTCCTTCTTGTCGGCTTTCTCTGTTCCATTTCCATTGCTGCTTCCGCATCCTGCAAACATTGTTGCTACCATAGATGCGCAAAGTAAAGATGCTAATACTTTCTTCTTCATATCTTCCTCTCCTTTTTGAATATAAAATGTAAAAAAGTATATATATAAATTGCCGTGCAACTTATATCAAATTAATTATCTGCGGTAAACCACCGCAATGTTTCTAATCCAGGCTATTTTTTCGTTGTCCAGTCTGTGCGGCTTGCTTGTCATGCGCCATCTCCAGTTATGTCCGACTGTTGAAGGATAATTCATCCTCGCCTCATTTCCAAGCTCTAATATATCCTGCATCTGGACTATCGCCAGCTCTGCGGTGCTGTGGTACAGCTCCCTGATAAGAGCATTTGGAACCTGTGATTTATTTTCAATATTCAGATACTCGTACATATAAGCAAGCTCATAATCTGTCTTGTCACTGAAATAACCAACTATTGTCTCATTGTCATGTGTGCCAATATATGCAACTACATGTGAATCAGCATAATTGTGTGGCAGATATTCATTGGTCGGATCACCGTCAAAGGCAAACATCATGACCTTTGTTCCCATCCAGCCCGACTTCGCAAGGAGCTTTTTCACTCCCGGCAAAAGGCTCGCTGACGTATAATCATCAGCCACTACATTAACACCCTCAAGCTCTTCGTTGATTGCATTGACAAGCCTGCGTCCCGGTCCCTTGAACCATTTACCGGATAGGCTCTTGTCCTGTCCGTACGGTACCGCATATGCTTTTACAATTCCTGCAAAATGATCAATCCTGACGATATCAAAAAGCTCTCTGCATACACGCATACGCTTTCTCCACCACGAGAAGTTATCCTCCTTCATGGCATCCCAGTCATACATAGGATTGCCCCACACCTGTCCGTTCTCTGAATACTTATCAGGAGCGGCAGCTGCAACATACTCCGGTGTATCGTTTGCGCTCATCATAAAGAGTTGTCTCTCTGCCCATACATCTACGCTGTCATACCCTACATAAAATGAGGCATCACCTATTATGTAGATACCTTTTGAGTTAGCATAATTTTTCAAATCCTCCCACTGTTGGAAGAATTTATATTGGCAGAACTTCCAAAAAGTAATTGTATTATAATTCTTTTTTTGGTACTTTTCAAGCGCAACCGCTTGCGGGTTTTTATACTCGCTCGGCCATTCACTCCAAATTTTGTCTAAATTGTCGGTTTTCAGTGTCATAAACAGTGCATATTGTTCAAGCCACCCCGAATGTTTTTTTACAAAATCCTGAAACTCTTGTGCATTTGTGTCAAATCTTTCAAACGCTTTTTGTAAAATCTTGTATCTGTTCTGATGTAATGCTGCATAATCAATTTCTGATTGATCCGTGCCCCAATTGTACCCCAGGATTTCTTCCCTCTCTAACAATCCCTCATCTGCCAGCTTATCTAAATCTATAAAATAGATATTGCCCGCGCAGCCTGATGATGGCTGATATGGACTATCGCCAAATATGGTGGGACCAACCGGAAGAACCTGCCAGTACTTCTGTTTCAAATCGCCAAGGAGATCAACAAAATTGTATGCCTCTCTCCCAAGAGTACCTATACCATATGGTGACGGCAAACTCGAGATCGAAAGAAGTATTCCGGAGCCTCTGAGATTTTCTCTGGCCTCCAAATTTCTATTCCTCTTTCCTAAAATTTTTCTATTTTTTTCGTATCTGAGTATATTTTATTTCCTATTGTCGTATTTGTCAATTGTTTTAGCGTCTTCCAACCCATTTTTGCCACTTTTCACGTAATTTGCATTCATTTTTTGGTAGTTATTACCACGATTTCAAAGATATTTTTCGAAAAATTTATCGTGGAAAATATTGCCTATTTCTGATAGTAATTGTATAATTCTATTATCACATAAGAAAGGAATAACATTATGGCTACTATTAAGGATATTGCCGCCCGGCTGGGTGTATCAATCAGCACTGTTTCAAAAGGATTAAATGGTGCCAGCGATATAAGTGAGGAGCTTCGTCAGACCGTTTTAGACACTGCCGTCGAGATGGGCTACAGCACTAAGCGCTCAAGAAAGGTAGAAAACCGCAAGCTGGCTCTGTTCATTGAAAATATGAACTACGAGTCTATCGATGAGTTCGGATATGATGTAGTGCTTGGTTTCAAGCAGAATGCTTTCAAGCACAAATGGGATGTGGACATCATCCCTGTCACTCCTCAGCTGCAGGCAGAAGAAAAATATGATACTTATATATTAAAGAACGGCTATTGTGGCGCATTTCTTGTAGGCTTCGCTCTGCACGATGAGTGGATGCAGCAGCTCAAAAGCACTACAATGCCTACCGTTTTGTTTGATAACTATATAGAAAACAACCCCAATGTAGCCTATGTAGGTACCGACAGCTACGAGGGCATTGACATGGCTATAAAGCATCTGCACAATCTGGGGCATAAAAAGATTGCCTTTATCAATGGTTCTCTTTTTTCCCTGGTTTCAGATCAGCGCCAGGAGGCTTTTGAAAACTCTATGCGCGATGCCGGTCTTGAAATCTACCCGGAGCTCATGGGTCACGGCTACTATATTCCGGAGACTGCACAGTACTACGTTTCCAATTTTATTGCAGCGGGCGCTACTGCTATCCTCTGTGGCAGCGATGCTATCGCAAAGGGTGTTATATCTGAATGCCAGCTGCACGGCTTCAATGTGCCAAATGATATAAGTGTGGTCGGCTTTGACGATGTCAAATTTGCTGCAGCCCTCACCCCGCCTCTTACCACTATCAGACAGGAGTGTAATGATCTTGGCCGCTGTGCATATATTATATTGAATTCGCTCATTCACCATATCCCAATCAGCCGCACACAGCTGCGTCCGAGACTGATTGAAAGAGAATCTACCGCACGTGTTTCCACTGCGCACACTGTCAGCGAATAACAGTGTATGTACCACCTTCCAAAGGAGGCAAAATTGTTCAAACGCAAACATGCAACTATTTTAATTACATATTCGCTGGTGCTATGCAGCGCGATTTCTCTGACAGCCTGCTCTTTTTCGGATGTCTCTTATTTATTCAAGAGCCCCGCACAAAAGCAGGCTATTCTGCACAAATCACCTGCTTTTTGGGATGATACCACAAGAGTTGAAGGAAGCAGTAATCTGTCTATCCTGCATAATGTTGCCTTTGAGGGGCGCCCGTACAATGACATAAGGCAATTCGGCGATAATATACTTATGGTAGGGCAGGGCAGCTACAATAATTCCATCATAGAGACTGATGGTCAATCCGTTCAGTATTCATTTGATGTATACAATCCCTGGTCCAACGAAATAACCGCAAGTCTTGCCCACGACAAGACGGACTGCGATGATTATCTGATTAAGGGTGATAAATTGTGGCTCCTCGATTCATCCGCCAAAAAAGCAACCATCTATGATAAGGATTTGAAGGAAATTAAAACCTGCAAATATAATCCCAAGGACTATGATGGCAATGGCGATGCATCTGATCCGGATAATACTGAAGTGCCGAATCCCGGCAATTACTATGATGCCTCACAGATTGCCACCTCCGCTGACAAAAAATATGCTCTCGTATCAGGTGTCACGCCCGATACCTACAAATATGTAATCTCTGATATAAGGCTTGACGATAATACAGTGCTTTCAACCTACGAAGGGCAGAGCTTTTCCATGTCATGTGTTGACTCAAAAGGCTTTGTAATTGAAGCAGATACTGCCAACAATATATGGAACTATCATTCATCCGATGGAAAAAACAGCTTTTTTTCTCTGCCGGATGTGGTGGATGTAGTACTGGCCGAGGACAATGACATGCTCATACGGTGCCAGGATTTATCCTCAGACAACAGCATCAGTTATTATAAATATTCACCTGTCACCGGTGTCAGCTCATCCTTTTCATACAATCCGGCAGCACGAGGCTCAGGCAGAGCCCAAGGCAGCTCATCTGATTCTGCAACGGCCGATACCCAGACCTATTTTTCTGCCAACTCGGTATATCTGCCTGATGCAAACTGTGTGATGCTGCTTTTGTACACAGCGCAGTGCAACCCGGAAATACTCATCTGGTCACTCGACAAGGGAAAGAATGACACCAAAGCTGAAATCACGTCATACAATGACTGCGATACTCTGCTACAAGCCTTACGCGATGACGGCTCATATGTATCCCCATATTCTGCCATAGACACTGATGACAGTACCCATGAAAACCAGGAGGCAAAGGAAGAGGCCGGGAAGGATTCCGACTACAATACATATGGAGATGAGGTCACTCTGATACCTGACACCACGTCATATGACTGGGGAGATTTATCCGACATAAATGCACGTATCACAGCCCTTGAACAAAAATACGGCTTTTCCATATATTTCGGGCCTGAGGTGCCAAAAAAGATTGATTACTACGATATCCATCAATTAAAGAACAAGGATAAGCTGTCGGTCTCTCTGGATGCCCTTGAGGAAATACTTGGCTGTTTCCCTGATGACTTTTTCACGCAGCTGTGTTATGGCGATATAAGAGGCATGCGAATATATCTGTGCGGTGATATTTCATCAGGCCACTCAGATATGATAAATGAGCCAAGCGGATTCGTAAATATAATAAACAACCACAATGTGATGGTTCTAAACTGCAACTACAGCTGGGATTTCAGCTACACAGTCGGCCATGAGATTTCCCATCTGATAGACCAAAGGCTTGCATTCATACACACGTATGATGAAAAAAGCGAGTTTTCCGAGGAGAAATGGAACAGCTTTAACCCTGACAGCTTCTCATATGATGACAGCTACTCAAACTACAATCCGGATGATCCATCAAACCACATATCCGGGTATTTCATTGATTCCTACGGCATGACCTTTGCAACAGAGGATCGCTCTGAAATATTCGGAACCGCGATAGACGATTATATTAACGGCATTTATGATGATGCAAGATTCACAGATGATTCGCCGATACGAAACAAGCTGGACTACTACAGCAGATGTATCCGCGACGGCTTTGATACAAAGGACTGGCCTGATACGATGGCATGGGAGTCTGTGCTTACCGCCACCGGAGCGCAGGCCGATTAAATGATAATTTCAGAATAACACAAAAACCTCAAGTCATACGACTTGAGGTTTTTTAATGGGCAGAGATGGATTCGAACCATCGAAGCAAGTTGCAGCAGATTTACAGTCTGTCCCCTTTGGCCACTCGGGAATCTG
>OGIK01000919.1_pt1 | contig 31589 bp, 25 predicted proteins | sample 1571781 | NCBI WGS metagenome assembly OGIK01 (sample SAMEA2581956, study PRJEB24529) | metagenome | biome: Human gut stool | place: China | collected 2011
AAGGGAAGCATCCCGGCATTTGGACGGGCAGAGCTTTTCCGTCCAACGACGGAAGTGTCGTACTAATCCTTCCGGAATTCCGTATCAAGGGACGAGCAAGGAATTGCTCAATCCTATCCCTAAGCGATGGCTATGGATACTGTTTGACTGATAGCGAGACAGCAAAACCTACCAGTTTTGGGAAATAGCCCCGAAACCTTTCCGGGCGGGGTCGTTTGGCTTCGCTATTCGGTGCGGAAGGCCTGATTCCGGGCTTTTCGCCGCCGAAACGGGAAGACGCGGAAAAGCGTTTTTCCCAAATCGCAACGGGTCCGGCAACGGGCCCGTTTTCAAATTCTTTTCGCGTGTCGTGTTTCGGAACAAGGAGAGTAGGCATTTTTCCATAGCCTTGCGGCGCCTCATCGTGATAGCCTGATTCGTGAACGATGTCCATCGTCAACCGATCCGGTTTGCGTCCCGAATACGGAAAAAGCGCCGGACGGGGTGGGGGTCGTGGATGATTTTGGAGCCCGGAATCCGTGTCGGGATCCTTCTTCTGATTGAGGTGCATCATGGCGACTTCGAACGAAACCGGTTCGCGATTCGATCCGCAATCCCCAACCTTCCTACTGGATCTCAAGAACCTTCAGGTCGCTTTCTCGGGCGCGGCACCCGCCGTCCGAAACGTTTCCCTGACCGTCCTTCCCGGAGAGACCGTCGCCCTCGTGGGTGAATCGGGCTCGGGCAAATCCGTCACTTCTCTCGCCGTCATGGGGCTTCTCGAAGCCGACGGCGGAAAAATCGAAGCGGGAGAAATTCTTCTCCGAACCAAAGAGGGCGCCGTCGTCGACATGCGTTGCGCGTCGGAGAAGACGCGCCGGGCCGTGCGCGGGCGGGACGCGGCGATGATCTTCCAGGAACCCATGCGTTCGCTCAATCCCGTCATGACGGTGGGCGAACAAATCGCCGAGGCGCTCCGCAAGGACGGTTTGAAAGACGCCGAGCGCGTCCGCGCCGAAACCGTCGCGCTCCTCGAGCGGGTGCGCATCCCCGACGCGGCGCTCTGCGCCAAGCGTTATCCCCACATGCTCTCGGGCGGCATGCGCCAGCGCGTGATGATCGCGATGGCGCTCGCGGCCCGCCCCTCGCTTCTCATCGCTGACGAACCCACCACGGCGCTCGACGTGACGGTGCAGGCCGAAATCCTCGCGCTCATCCGCTCGCTTCAGGAAGAAACCGGCATGGGCGTCCTCTTCATCACGCACGACATGGGGGTCGTCGCCGAAATCGCCGACCGCGTGGTCGTGATGCGCTCGGGCGAAGTGCTCGAAACGGGAGAGGTGAACGAAATCTTCCGCGCGCCGCAAAACGCCTACACGAGAGCGCTCCTTTCGGCCGTGCCGGTGCTCGGCGATCTGCGCGGGGAAGAAAAGCCCCGGTACTTCCGATTGCTATCCGCCGAAACCGGCCGGACCGTGACGCCGCCCGCGGCGGAAATCTCGACCCCGGGCGACGCGCTCGTCGAAGTGCGGGGCTTGAAAAAGGCCTTTCCCGCGCGCCGCCGCTTCTGGGGCCGCGTCACGCACGAAGTGCGCGCCTGCGACGACGTGAGCTTCACGATTCGAAAGGGCGAAACCTTGGCGTTGGTGGGCGAATCGGGCTGCGGCAAGTCCACGACCGGCCGTCTTCTCCTTCGTCTCATCGAAGCGGACGCGGGCGAAATCCTCTTTGACGGGCGTTCCGTTCGGTCGCTCGAAGGAGAGGCCCTGCGCGAAATGCGCCGCTCGATGCAGATGATCTTTCAGGATCCCTACGCGTCGCTCGACCCCCGCATGACGGTGGGGCGCGCCGTGGGCGAACCCCTGCGTCTCTTCACGAAGCTCTCCTCGCGCGAAATCGACCGCGAGGTCTCGGAACTGCTCGAGCGCGTGGGACTCAGGGCCGACATGGCCAACCGCTATCCCTTCGAATTCTCGGGCGGACAGCGCCAGCGCATTTCGATCGCCCGGGCGCTCGCTCTCAAACCCCGCCTCATCGTCGCCGACGAGTCGGTGGCGGCGCTCGACGTGTCGATCCGCGCGCAGATCGCGAATCTTCTCATGCGTCTGCAGAGCGAACTCGGCCTTTCCTACCTCTTCATCTCCCACGACATGGGCGTCGTCGAGCGCATCAGTCACCGCGTGGCCGTGATGCGCTCGGGCCGGATCGTCGAAACCGGGTCGCGCCGGGACGTCTTCGAGCGTCCGCGTCACGAATATACGAAGCGGCTCCTCGCCGCGGTGCCCGTGGCCGATCCCTCACGCCGCAGTCAAAAGCGTGATGCGGGCGCGCACGAGGTGGTGACGCCTCTGCGCCCGGTCGGCACGCCTTCGAACGTGCCGCCCATGGTCGAAGTCGAGCCCGGCCATTGGGTTTCGCCCGTCTGACGACCGTTTGGAAACGCAATCCCCAACCCCTCCCGAGCGGATCCGGGACCGCAGTGCGGTCCAAGGTCCGCCGAGAGTCCGCCAATCTCTCCACCCCGACAAAAGGAAACCCTTATGAAACCGCGTGCATCCTTTTTGGCGCTCTGCCTCGCCGCAGCCGGCTTTCTCTTCCAACCCGCCTCGGCCGAAGAAATCACGGTGGCCGTAGGCTCGGGCTTTACGACACTCGATCCGTACGACGCGACCGACATGCTCTCGCGCGCCGCGGCCAAGTCCTTCTACGAAGGCCTCTTCACGTTCGACGAGAACATGAAGCCCGTGCCCCAGCTGGCGGAAAGTTATGAAACGAGCCCCGACGGCCTCGTCTACACGATCAAGCTTCGCCCCAACGTGAAGTTCCACGACGGCACGACGCTCGACGCCGAAGCGGTGAAACTCAACATCGACCGTCTGCTCGACCCCGCCAATCACCTCTCGCGCCGCACCTACTTCACGACCATCAATAAGGTGGAGGTCGCCGATCCCCTGACGGTGCGCATCACGCTTAAGCACCCGCTCGGCACCTTCCTCTCGCGTCTGGCGAACGGCACGGTGCAGATGGTCTGCCCGAGCCTTCTGAAGAGCGGCAAGGACGTCGCCTTCAACGCCTGCGGCACGGGTCCCTACGTTCTCAAGGACTACAACCCGAGCGAACGGCTCTACGTCGTGAAGAATCCCAACTACCGAGTGGCGGGCCTTCCGAAGCTGGACGGCATCCTCTGGCGTCCGGTCGTGGAAAACAGCACGCGCGCGGCCATGGTCCGCACGGGCGAAGCGCAGTTTGCGCACCCGATGCCTGCGGAACAGATCAAGGTTCTGCAGAACGACCCGAAGATCGACATCCTCGTGCAGCCTTCCGTCATCGTGCGGTATCTCTTCATCAACAACCTGCAGAAGCCCTTCACCGACGTGCGCGTCCGTCAGGCGATCAACTACGCCATCAACAAGGAGGCGCTCGCCAAGGTGGCCTTCTCGGGCTACGCCCGCCCGGTGACGGGCGTGGTGCCGGAGGTCTTCGAATTCGCGACGAAGCCCGGTCCCTGGCCTTACGACCCGAAGAAGGCGCGCGAACTCCTGAAGGAAGCGGGCTATCCGCAGGGCTTCGAGACGGTGCTCTGGTCCGGGTACAACAATACGACCGGCCAGAAGGTGATTCAGTTCATCCAGCAGCAGCTCCGTCAGGTCGGCATCCGCACGACGCTTCGCAGTCTGGAAGCCGGTCAGCGCGTCGCGCTCGTTGAAAGCGTGCAGGATCCGATGAAGGCCGGGATGCGGCTCTATTACATCGGTTGGTCGAATTCGACGGGAGAAATCGACCTGGCGATGCGGCCGCTCTTTCACTCGGAAAGCTGGGCGCCGGCCCTTGCGAACGAAGGCTTCTACAAGAACGAGAAGGTGGACCGCCTTCTCGACGAAGCGATCGCCGAGCCCGACAAGGCTAAGCGCGCGAAGCTCTACGAAGAGGTGCAGTCGACGATCTGGAACGACGCGCCCTGGGCCTTCCTCGTGACCGAAGACGTGACGGGCGCGAGCGTGAAGACCCTGAAGAACTTCCGTCTGCGCCCAGACAGCAGTTATGACTTTTACGAAGCCGAAATCGTGAAGTGACGCCGCGGCGTCGGAGGGCCTGCGGGCCTTCCGACGCAAAGAAATAAGGACAAGAACGATGTTTCGCTATTTCGTGTTGAGGCTCCTGGGGCTCGTGCCGACCATGCTCCTTGTGACGGTGTGCGTCTTCTTCTTCGTGCACCTGTTGCCGGGCGACCCCGCGCAGTTGGCGGCGGGGCCGGAAGCCGACGAGGAAACGGTGCAGATGGTGCGCGAGCGCCTGGGGCTCGACCGGCCGTTGCCTGAGCAGTTCGTGCTCTTCGTGAAAAAGACCGTGACGGGCGACTTCGGGATTTCGATCCGCTCGCAGCGTCCGGTGATCGACGAGGTGGCGGACCGCTTCGGCCCGACGCTTCTGCTCACCGTCGCCGCGATGGCGTGGGCCGTGGTGTTCGGACTCCTGATCGGGATCGTGTCGGCCGTGAAGCGCGGCCGCTGGCCCGACCGGCTCGGCATAGCCTTCGCCGTCTCCGGCATTTCCATGCCGCCCTTTGCGTTGGGGATCCTCCTGATGGAAGTCTTTTCCGTCTGGCTCGGATGGTTCCCGACCGTGGGGGCGGAGAGCTGGCGTCACTACGTTCTCCCGTCGATCACGCTCGGCGCGGGCGTCGCCGCCGTGATGGCGCGCTTTACGCGCTCGGCCCTGATCGAGGTTCTCTCGGAAGACTACGTCCGCACGGCGCGCGCCAAGGGACTGCCCGCCCGCCAGGTGCTCTCGCGCCACGCGCTTCGCAACGCTCTGATTCCGGTCGTCACGATGATGGGACTGCAGTTCGGTTTTTTGCTCGGCGGCTCGATCGTCGTGGAGAAGGTCTTCAACTGGCCGGGGATGGGGCGGCTTCTCGTCGACGCCGTGGAAATGCGCGACTATCCCGTGATGCAGACCTGCGTTCTGCTTTTCTCAATGGAATTCCTGCTCATCAACCTGGCCGTGGACCTGCTCTACGGATGGTTGAACCCGAGCATCCGTTACGGAAACAAGTGAGGGAGAGATCATGACGGTAAACGACAAGGTCGAAGTGAAAACGACCGAAACTTCCGAACCGACCGAACGTCTCCCGGACGCCGCCGAGACGATGCCGGTTTCCACCCGCATCCGAACGCCCTGGTCGGACGCCTGCGGGCGGTTTCGCCGCAATCCCGTAGGCGTGGCGTCCGCGGTCCTGGTGGCCGCGCTCTTTTTGCTCGCGATCTTCGGCCCCTATCTCGCGCCCTTCGATCCGGAAAACTACTTTGACTACGATCACCTGAACGAAGGGCCTTCCGCCGCGTACTGGTTCGGCGTTGACTCGCTCGGGCGCGACGTATTCAGCCGCATTCTTGCGGGGACGCGGATTTCGCTTTTCTGCGGGTTCTTCTCGGTGCTCGCGGGCGCGCTGATCGGCGCGGTGCTCGGACTTCTCGCGGGCTATTACGAAGGGTGGATCGACCGCATCGTCTCGCGCGTTTCCGACGTGCTCTTCGCCTTTCCGGGGATTCTCCTTGCGATCGGGATCGTCGCCGTCCTCGGGGGCGGGATGCTCAACGTCGTGGCGGCCGTGGCGATCTTTTCGGTGCCCGCCTTTGCGCGACTCGTACGCGCAAACGTCCTCTATCTCAAGCATGAAACCTACGTGGAGGCGGCCCGCAGCATCGGGGCGTCCGACTTTGCGATTCTCTTTCGGCACATCTTCCCGGGGACGGTTTCTGTGATTCTCGTCTACCTTTCGATGCGCATCGGCACGGCCATCATCACGGCGGCGTCGCTCTCCTTCCTCGGTCTCGGGGCACAGCCGCCCACGCCCGAGTGGGGCGCGATGCTGAACGAAGCGCGCGCCGACCTGATGACGGCGCCGCACACCGCGGTCTTCGCCGTGCTCGCGATCTTCTTTACGGTGCTCGCCTTCAATCTCTTGGGCGATGCGCTTCGAGACGCCTTCGACCCGAAGTCCGAAATCAAGGCCGATTGACCGCACGGTCGAAGAAATTCGACCGATTCTATCCTTTTCTCATGAAAACGGGGAAGTCCCTTGACGGCGACTTCCCCGTACTTTTTCGGGGCCCGGCGACGGGCTCCGAGTTTTCAACGGCTCTTCGTTAGAGCGCGATTTCTGGCTGCTCGTAGACGGTGACGCGCGGGAGCGCCTTTGTCCACTTTTCGATCTTCACGAGCGCCGTGTTGGCGACGTTGCCGTTCGAGAGCTTCGAAGAGGGCGTGTCGATCGTGAGCACGTTGTCGCAGCCGTTCACGTCAAGCGACTTCTCCGAGGCGCGGTCGATCGGATCGTGCCAGGAGCCGTGGTGGATCGCGACGACGTCGGGACGAATGCGGTCGGTGACGATCACGCCGGCGAGCACTTCGCCGCGGCCGTTCGAGAGCTTCACGACGTCCCCGGACTTGACGCCCAACTTCGCGGCGGCGTCGGGGTGGAGCCAGCAGGGTTCGCGGTCTTCGACCTTGTTGAAGTTGCGGCTTTCCGTGCTGTCGAGCTGCGTGTGCAGACGATAGCGGCTCGCGGGCGTCAGAAGCGCAAACGGACGATCCGCCGCGGCCTTGGCGCCGAGCCATTCGGTCGGAGCGAACCATTTCGGGTGTCCGGCGCAGTCGTCATAGCCGTAGGAGGCGATCTTTTCCGAGAAGATCTCGATCTTCCCCGAAGCCGTTCCGAGGGGATTGACGATCGGGTTCTTGCGGAATTCGCCGAAGTAGTTGTATCGCTGCGAGTCTTCGAGAACCGGGAAGGTGACGACGCCCGCGTTCCAGAATTCGTCGAACGCAGGAAGCCACATGCCGTTTTGGAGCGACTCCATGCGCGCGGCGTTGTAGAAGCGCTTCACCCAACCCATTTCATCGAGGCCTTCGGTGTATTCGGCTTCTTTTCCCATGGCGCGGGCGACTTCGCGCCAGGCCTCAAAGTCGGAGCGAGATTCGTACTGCGGAAGTATTGCCTGGCGCATCGCGACAAAACCGGCGTTCGCATAGGAGCCGATGCTCGTAATGTCGTTGTGCTCGAAGGTCGTGGCGGCCGGAAGCACGATGTCGGCGTGGCGAGCCGTGGCGGTCCAGACGAGGTCGCAGACGACGGTCGTTTCGAGCTTGCGCCAGGCCTTCTTGAAGGCGTTCACGTCTTCCTGGTGCCCGAAGGGATTGCCGCCCGACCAAACGGCCATGCGAAGGTCCGGATACTTGATCTTGCCGCCGTTGTGGTCGATTTCCTTGCCCGGGTTCAGAATCGCTTCCGTGATGCGCGCAACCGGAATGACGGTCGGATGCGCGGGCGCGGAGACGCCCTTCGGGAAGGACGAAATGCCGGCGAGAATCGGCGCTTCGGAGGTAGGGGCGCCTGCGTTGCAGTAGTGGAAGGAGAACCCGAAGCCCCCGCCCGGCAGACCGATCTGACCGAGCATCGCCGAGAGCGTCACGATCATCCAGTGGACCTGTTCGCCGTGTTCGGCGCGCTGGATGCCCCAGCCACTCATGATGAGCGTGCGCTTCTCGGCCATTTCCTTCGTGAGCGCGCGGATGACGTCGGGCGCGACGCCCGAGATTTCGGCCGCCCATTCGGGGGTCTTCCTGACGCCGTCCGTTTCGCCCAGGAGATAGGCGCGGAACTTGTCGTACCCAACGGTGTACTTGCGGAGGAATTCGCTGTCGACGCGCTTCGTCGCTTCGAGTTCATAGGCGATGCCGAGCATCATCGCGACGTCGGTCGAAGGACGCGGCGCAATCCAGCGGCACTTGTCGCCGAAGAATTTGGCGGTGTCGGGACGGATCGGATTGATCGCGACGATCGAGAGCTTGTCGTTCGTCTTGAGCTTGCGCCAGTCGTCGGCTGCTTCGTGCATGGTCGTCGCCCAGTCGAGCTCGTTCGTGACGGTCGGATCGCACCCCCACATGAGGATGAGTTCGGTCTTGTCGTGGATGAGCTCCCACGACGTCATCTGTTCGTAGACGCCGTTCGAGCCGATCACGTAGGGAAGGATCGTCTGCGAGCAGCCCGTCGAATAGTCGCCCGTGCCGCCCGTGAAGCCTCCGTTGAGGTTCAGAACGCGCTGCATGACGTTGCGGGCGTTGTTGACCGAGCCCGGCGACATCCAGGCGGGCGAGGCCGCATAGATGGATTCGGCGCCGTAGGTTTCCTTCACGCGCTTCAGTTCTCCGGCGATAAGCTCTGCGGCCTTTTCCCACGTGACGCGCACGAAGGGTTCGGCGCCGCGGCCTTGGCCGCCCGCCTTGTAGCCTTTTTCGAGGAAGCTCTTCCTGACCATCGGATAGCGGATGCGCGCGCGGTTGTAGGGCTGCTGAGCGGCCGACTGCATGAGTAGCGACGAAGCCTGATCCTTGTTGAAGGCCTCGAAGCGCTCGATGCGGCCGCCCTTCACGTGCACGGGCCCGAAGCCCCAGTGGCAGGCATTCATGACGACGCCGTCCGTGAGGACGGAGCCGCCCGGTTCGAACGTATGCGTCATCGCGAGGTTCGGCGCGGGGGAGAGCGGAGCGGAGAGTTCGGTGCCGCCCTTCATCATCTTGGGGCCGACCTTGGCGGGTGCGGCTGCGGCGGCCTCTTCGGCACGGGCGGCGGGGAGAAGCGCGGCGCCCGCGGCAAGCGTCGCGGCGCGGAAAAGATTGCGTCGTTTCATTTTCTACTGAATTCCTTTCTGATTACATCGGCTTGGCGTGTTCCTGCAGCCACTTGAACATGAGTTCGTTGTTGCCGCGGCGCGTATGACCGGCGCGGCCCCCGCGGACTGGGAGAAGACTCGCCCACTGGTTCGCGGTGAAGTGCGACGCCGCGGGCGCGCCGTGGCAGGCCGAGCAGGCGGCCGCCTGGCGGTCCTTCCCGGCCTTCCAGAGAACTTCGATGTCCTTTTCGAGCATCTTCGAGGGGATCCAGCCTTCGGCCGTCGAGCGCTGCCAGACGTTCCCCTGCACAGTCTTTTCGCCGGCCTTGGGATTGAGCTTCACGACGCCTTCTTCGTCAAAAGACGCGTATTCGATGCGAAGTCCCGCTTCCTTGAAAATCTGCGAGGGATACTCCTTGAGCGACCAGCCCGAAACGCGGACCTTCGACATGTCGCCCTTCGTTTCGAGGACTTCCACGGGCGTGGCGACGTCGAGCATGCCGAGATAGTCGGCATCGGCGGAGGCGTTGACCTTGACGGAGTGGGACGTGTAGAGCGTTTCGCCGGCCGTCGCTACGGCGGCGAAGCTCGAGAGGAGTCCCAAGAGAAGAAGAGATTTTTTCATTGCGTGTGTCCGCCGCATGCGGCCCGAAGAGATGCCGGGTGCGGCAAAGGATGAGGGCGTTCCCGAGGGGGAACGGACGGAGGGGAGAGAGGAGAGGCGGTTCGTTGAATGGATGTTGGAAGCAAGCAAGAATGACTCTCATTTCCACAATGCAATTGTTGTCTCTGAGATATCTTCACGGCAAGGAAGTCGAAGGGATTAGGTGAAAACCTGTAAAAAGAGTGTCGTTTTTCTGAAGTCGTTATTCCGTTGAGAAATAGCGCATTTCCGATTTTCAACGATTATCTTCCTGCAAAGAGAAAGGCGCGGGAGGAAGTTTTTCTCGGCAACATCGGGCAAAGAAGGAAGAGGCGTGGAAAAAGAACGTCGGGAAATTTGAACCAGCTACATTTCGTTACATATCTACCCTGCCCATCTCAAGGGGAGAGGAGAAAGGACTGCGGCGCAGGTCGAAGTTTGGGGCCCACGATCTTTCGGCGGATGAACCCGGCGATTTAGTTTCTCTTAAGAATGCGCGGCTAGACTTTCGGCAATCATGGACGCTTTGTTTTCGAAACTGCGTCCCGAAGAGACCCCACACCATTTGGAGAAAACGAATGTTCAAGCGTATTCGTCAGACCGCGCTTCTCGCGGCCCTCGCAGCGGCCGTGGCGCTTCCCGCCTCGGCGGGCGTTCCCGAAGGCGTAGCCCTCCTCAACAAGCAGGACTACAAGGCCGCCATGAAGGAATTCGAAGCGGAAGCGGCCAAGGACAATTCCGAAGCCATGTACTACATCGGTGAAATCTTCCACCGCGGCCTCGGCATGAATCCGCAGCGCCTCACGGGCATCCACTGGTGGGAAAAGGCCGCCTATCTCGGCAACGAACGCGCGATGCTCGCCCTCTCCGAAGTCTTCAACAAGGGTCTCGGCGTCAAGGCGGAACCCCGTCAGGCCTATGTCTGGGACCTCACGGCCGCCCGCCAGGGCAATCCCCTCGCACAGTACAACGTCGGGACCTACTGGCTCTACGGCACGTCCGTGCCGAAGGATCTGACGGAAGCCGCGAAGTGGTTCCGCCGCTCGGCCCTGCAGGGGAATCCCGCCGCGCTCGACGCGCTTGCCCGTCAGCTCAACATGGGCGACGGCGTGGAACGCGACGTCTTCGCCGCCTACGTCCTCTTCGAAGCCGCTTCGAAGCCCTCCGACAAGTTCGACAGCGTCTACACGGCCGCCGAAAGCGCCAAGGTGATCCGCTCGCACATGAACGCGGACGACCTCAAGTACGCGCAGTCGCTCTCCGCCGACAAGATCCTCAAGGAACTCGAAGGTCTCGAAAAGCACGAGCCGCAGTACTGATTCTCCGCTGACAAGGGAAATCAGCCGACGGGGCGTCCGAGAACGGGCGCCCCTTTTTTGCGACATGACATGTCGTTTCATTCTTTTTTCTTCCCTGCGGCAGAGTTCGTTTCTAAAATCCCCTTCGTTACGGTGTTTCAGAGACGATCATGCAGCAGACTCTATCCTTGGGGACTTCCAGTTTCGCCGCGCTTCGGGCGGCCGACGAGATTTACGTCGACAAGACGGCAATGGTGGAGAAGCTTGCCCGCCGGCGCGGGAAGATTCTCTTGATCCGCCCGAGGCGCTTCGGAAAGACGCTCCTTCTTTCCACCTTCGAATCGCTCTTTCGATACGGTCTGCGCGATTTTCACGGTCTCGCGATCGAAAAGGATTGGGACGACCGCACCTATCCGGTCGTAAGGCTCGATTTCACCGAGCTCAAGGAGTTCGGGCGAGGGGAGGTCTTCCGTGCGAAGCTTTGCGAAAAACTCACGGCGGTCTTCGGCGCGGTCGGCTTTCCCGGCGCCCCGGAGAATGCGGACGTGATGATTCGCCTCTCTGCGTGGCTCGCCGGTCTGCCGCCCATGAACCTCGTCGTCCTCGTCGACGCGTACGACGCGCCGCTCACGCGTTGGCTCGACGACCCGCTAGCCTTCGAAGACATCCGCTCGGTGCTGAACGAATTTCTGCAGGTGATCAAGGCGAACGACGGATGCCTGCGCTTTTTCTTCATGACGGGCGTCACGAAAATCTGCAGCACGGGGCTTTTCTCTGAATTCGACGGCCTGCGGGACGTCTCGCTCGACGAGGAATACGGGACGCTTCTCGGCTTTACCGAAGAGGAACTGCTCGCCGACTTCGGGCCCTACCTCGACCGTGCCGCGGAGGTTATGGGGTGTTCGAAGGAGGATCTTCTCAAGAAGCTCGCGGAACAATACGGCGGCTACCACTTCGACCCGACGGTTTCGCAATCCGTCCTGTGTCCGTGGTCGCTTCTCTCCTTTCTTGATCGTCCGAAAACGACGTTTGCGTTTCCCTGGCTCCAAAGCGACACGCATCCTCTTTTGGAAATGAAACGATTTCGGCGGCATCCGCAAGTGCGGCCGGACGTGTTCTTGGAAGACAAAATCGTGAGGCTGAGGGATCTGGCGGCGGGCGGTCGCCCCGAGGAAGTGGATCTTGTGATTCTTCTCATGCAAGCCGGCTACCTTTCGATCCAGGAGATGCCAAAAGACGAAAACGTCAAGCTCTGGTTTCCGAACCAGGAGGCGTCGGTGGGCGCGTCCCGGCAGGTCCTGGCGGCGTTGTCCAACGGGAAAATACGTCTCTGAACGAAGAGAGGGTCAGCCCTTCGTTCCGGTCGAACGCGGAGCAAACCGCGCGGAAACGAAAACCCCGCACGGGGTAGACCGTGCGGGGTGGATTTCACCGGAATCAGGGGCTCGTCAGAACGAGGCAATCTGACCGTCGGTGCGCTTTTCGGTGGCGCCGCAGAGAACGCCGTCCTTGTCGCGCAGAATCATCTGGCCGCGGCCCATGTGATACGGGTCGGGCTGCACGATGATGTTGTGACCGCGGCGCTGCAGGAGGCGGATGATGTGGTTGGGCGTGTCCTGCTCAACCTCGACGTTCTTGCCGCCCACCCACTGCCAGCGCGGAGCGTCGAGCGCCTGCTGCGGGTTGAGGTGCCAGTCGATCATGTTCATGACGACCTGCACGTGCGCCTGCGGCTGCATGAAGCCGCCCATGATCCCGAAGGGACCGACTGCTTCGCCGTCCTTCGTGAGGAAGCCCGGGATGATGGTGTGGTAGGGACGCTTGCCGCCTTCGAGGGCGTTCGGGTGGTTTTCGTCGAACTTGAAGTTCTCGGCGCGGTCGTTGAGCGAGATCGAGGTGCCCGGAATAACGATGCCGGAACCGAAGCCGCGGAAGTTGCTCTGAATGAGCGAGACCATGTTCCCTTCGCCGTCGGCGCAGCAGAAGTAGACGGTCGAGTGGTAGCGCGGATCGCCCGCCGTGGGCATGATCGCCTCTTCGCCGATGAGCGCGCGGCGGTCGGCGGCGTAGCGTTCGGAGAGGAGCTCGTCCACCGTGACGCGCATCGTGCGCGGGTCGGCCACGTGGGCGGCCGTGTCCATCATGGCGAGCTTCATGGCTTCGATCTGCTTGTGCATCGTGTCGGCGCAGTCGCGCTCGCCCAATTCAAAGCCCTTGAGGATCTGCAGCGCCATGAGGACGGTGATGCCGTGGCCGTTGGGCGGGAGTTCCCAGACGTCGTAGCCGTGATAGTTGACGGAGATCGGATCGACCCACTCGGGCTTGTAGGCGGCGAGGTCTTCGGCCGTGAGGAAGCCGTTGTGCTTCTTGAAGAAGGCGTCCATCTTTTCGGCGAGCTCGCCCCGGTAGAAGGCTTCGCCCTTCGTCTTCGCGATGAGGCGAAGCGACTTCGCGATGTCGGGGTTGCGGAACATTTCGCCCGGACGAAGCCAGGTGTTCTTCGGCGCGAAGGTTTCGAACCAGCCGGCGAATTCCGGACGGTCGCGGTACTTCGAGTAGATGCCCCAGGCTTCTTCCCAGAGGCGCGAGATGTTGGGCGAAACGGGGAAGCCGTTTTCCGCGTAGTCGATCGCGGGCTTCATCACCTCTTCGAGGTCGAGCGAGCCGAAGCGTTCGTGCATGGCCATCCAGCCCGCGACGGCGCCCGGAACGTTGATGGGTTCGACGCCGTAGCTCGGGATCTTGTCGTAGCCGCGGGCCTTGAGGGCGGCGATGGAGTTGGCCTTCGGGGCGGGACCCGAGGCGTTGATGCCGTACATCTTGCCCTTGTACCAGATGATGGCGAAGCAGTCGGCGCCGAGGCCGTTGCCGGTCGGCTCGACGACCGGAAGGGTCGAGGCGACCGTGACGGCCGCGTCGACGGCGTTGCCGCCCTTCAGAAGGGTCTTGAGACCCGCGGCCGTGGCCGTGGGGTTGCCGGCGCAAACCATACCGTTGCGGGCGTAAACGACGTGGCGCTTGGAAGCGTACGGATAGTCTTGAGCGTCAAATTGCATGATGCGTATTCCTTACAAAATCGTTGCCTGATGAGTATGACGTGCGTCAGAGAAGCGGAACGAAGAAGCCCGCGATGATGACCGAGAAGGTCGTGACGGTGGAGAAGCCGCCCACGAGGTACTTCGGCATCAGACGGTCGAGAATGATCTGCTTTTCTTCGTCGTTTTCGGCGGCGGCCTGCGCGACTTCGTTGGCGATCAGATAGGTCGCCGGGAAGCCGAGGAGCTGGCAGCTCGCAACGCCCATGGCGAGGTTGCGCGAGCCGATGAGCTTCCAGAAGGGAAGGACGTAGAAGAAGATGAAGAGCACGGCGACGGAGAGGATGAAGACGACGACCGTGGCGTAGGAGAGCGTGATGAGGTCGTCGACCTTGATCAGCGCGAGCGACGGGATGATCGACGCGAAGACGGCGATGTTGAAGATCCCCGAGGAGTTGGCGTGCTTCAGGATGTTCGGCGGAACGATGCCGAGGTAGGAGACGACGGCGCCGAGGATGAGGGCCCAGATCGTGGCGGAAAGGCCCGTGCCGAGCTGAATCAGGTAGGCGATCCACGCAAAGGTGGCCGTGAGGGCAAGCGACGTGAAGGCGCCGTAGTACTTCTTGTGGCGTTCAAAGAAGGTGGGCTTCTTTTCGCCATCCTGCACGGCCTGGCCGGGGAAGTGCGGACGCACGCCCGTGCGGCGGTATTCTTCGATCAGGGCGTTCGCTTCGCGAAGACCGAAGTAGGAGGCGATCGGGGTGCCCACGAACTTCTGCACGGCGTAGAGAATCGCGCCCAAGGCGGCGGCGATCTGGAAGCCCTGTTCCATGGCGGCGGTCGTCATCATCTGGGTCGCCACGATGCCGCCGTTCAGAATCGGGATCGCGACGATCGTTTCTTCATACCCGATCAGGGGCACGAGGGCGAAGCCCGCGACGGTGAGCGAGAGCATCGAGAGGACCGCGGTCGCGACGGTGCGCCACTCGGCGAGAAGTTCGCGCAGGTTGATGGTCGTCCCCATGCTGAAGACGATGAAGCAGGTGGCCCACTTGCCCATTTCCGAGAGACCGGCGACCTTGATGATGTCGGGCGGGATGATGCCCGTCACGAAGCCGATCAGGAAGAGAAAGAGGCTCACGAAGACCGAGGAGAGCTTGGCTTTGGTCGCCACGCCCAGCACGTCGCCGATTCCGAAGAATAGGAGACAGATAAAGAGGAAAAAGTATGTGTTCTCAAACATACGAACTCCGCTCCGAAAGGTTGGAAGAGCCTTTTCGTCGATATGGCCGCTCGACCGGACATGTCGATGAAAAGCATGAGGGTGGAGAAGCGCGCCCGACCGGGGGCCGGACACACAAAATCCATCATAGCGGAGCGCCGAAAGGACGCGGATAAGGCTCTTTGCCTAGGGGGTCTGCGCGGGTGCAGACGAGGGAAGGGGTTTGTCGGAGGGAAGGGAGGGGGGGGGGGGGGGGAAGACGAAAAAGCCCGTTCTTCGTTTTCGGAACGGGCCTTCGCAAGATTCGGGCGGATCAGAGTTGATGCACGCCGATGCCGGCGCGGCGCAGGAATTCGAGGCCGTCCCCGGAGCGGTAGAGCTCGTGATAGTAGACGTCGGTGATTCCGCACTTCTGAATGAGAAGCGCGCAGTGAATGCAGGGGCTGTGCGTGATGAAGATCGAGGCGCCCTTCGAGGAGTACCCGTTTTCCGCGAGCTTCGCGATGGCGTTCAACTCCGCGTGCTGCACTTCGGGGCGCGTGACGAGTTCGCCGTTCACCTCCATTTCGCAACAGTTGTCGTAGCCCGTGGGCATGCCGTTCCAGCCGAAGGAAATGATCGAGTGGTTCTTCACGATGACGCATCCCACCTTAAGGCGGCGCGCGTAGCTGCGCTCGGCCGTGATGAGCGCGATGCGCATGTACATTTCGTTGTCTTTCTGGATGTTCATGGCGTGGTCGGGAAAAACGGAGAATGGGAACATTGTGCCCGAAAAAGCGAAACCCCGCGTGTGGATTCGCGGGGTCTTCGCTTGTGCGGAAACTCCCGGAGGGGAGTCATTCCGTCGAAATTACTTCACGCGGTTGCGGTATTCGCCCGTGCGCGTGTCGATTTCGATCTTGTCGCCCGTTTCGACGAAGGCCGGAACGGCGAGTTCGTAACCCGTGGCGATCTTGGCGGGCTTCATGACCTTGCCGGAGGTGTCGCCCTTGACGGCGGGTTCCGTGTAGGTGATTTCGCGAACGAGAATCGTCGGGAGTTCGATCGAGATGGCGCGGCCTTCGTAGAAGACGCATTCGGCCTGCATGCCGTCCTCGAGGTACTTGAGGGCTTCGGACATGACGTCGGCTTCGACTTCGTACTGGTTGTATTCTTCGTCCATCCAGACATAGTGCGGATCGGCGAAGTAGGAGTACGTGACTTCCTTGCGTTCGAGGATGAGGTCTTCAAACTTGTCGTCGGCGCGGAAGACCGTTTCGGTCGTGGCGTTCGTGAGAAGGTTCTTCATCTTCATCTTCACGACGGAGGCGCCGCGGCCGCCCTTCGAGTATTCCGACTTCACAACGACCATCGGATCCTTGCCAACCATGAAGACGTTGCCAAGGCGCAGTTCCTGTGCGGTTTTCATTCGAGTAAATCCTGTTTGTGCAAAAAATTGCTTGGGAAAGGAGGACCGTGCGTCCGGACTGTCCGTCCGCAGGGTGTCAGAGCAACGCGCTATTCTAGCAAAAAGCGGCGAGCCTTGCTCGAGCCCGAAAAAGCGGGATTTCGCGCTCCTGCGTCATCGCTCGGTGAGGAGGCCGACCGTCCGGAAGACGAGAAGAAAGAAGCAGGAGAAGGCGTGGGCGGCGAAAAAAGGAAAGAGACATCCGAAGAGCGCCGGATGTTCCATGTACGCGGGGAGTCCCGTGAAGTCAAAGAGTTTCACGTAGACCGCGACCGAGACCGCGCCCTGCAGGGCGAGCGACAGGACGTTCCGGACCGTCGGCCGGATCCGAAAGAAAAGGCCCCGTGCCAAGAGTCTTGCAAGGAGAGCATAGGCGAGGGCGATTGCGGCCGCCCACCTGACGTCGGGAAGACTTTCCTTCCATCCGTAGGAAAGGACGTTGCCCGCGACCACGGTCACGGCGGCGATCGCAAGGGCGAACGCGAGGATGCCGAAGGCGATTTTTTGGATCATCGATGGGAACCTCCTCCACAGCCATTCTCGCCGCCCGGGTGAAACGGCGCAAGCCGTCGGCCCTCGACGCGTGCGAAAGGAAGAACCGCCCGCGGGACGCGGGTCCCGCAGGCGGTCATGAAAGTCCCGTACTCAACGCCACTCGAAGTGTTCGCGCCGCACGGCGGAGCGCTTTCCGCCCGCCTTCACGTAGGCGTCGATCACGGACTTCGAGAGACCCGCTCCGGCGCAGAGCGCAAGACTCGTCGGCAGACGCTCCCGGAAGAGCGCCGAGGCGTCAAGGCGCGAAACCTTCGATTCCACGACTTCGAGGTCGATCCCCGCCTTTTCGGCAAGCCACGCCACCCGCGCAAAGAGCGGCTCCGAGGCGCGGTCGCGGATGCACCAGACGAGCTTCGCGCGGACGACGGGCGCATCCTTGGCATGATTCTTGGCGGCTTCCTCGAGCCAGGCGAAGAAGGGCGCAATTCCGATGCCGCCCGCCACCCAGACTTCGTGCCGGGCGTCGTTTCCCGCATCCGCTTCAAGGAAGGCGGGCGTGAAGGCGCCCCAGGGACCTTCGATCGTCACCGTGTCGCCCGCACGGACGGTCGGCAGGGTGTCGGTCGTGAAGTCGCCCAAAGCCTTCACGGCAAAGAGGAGCGTGCCGTCGGGGCGGATCGAGGCGACGGAAAACGGATGCTTTTCTTCACCGTCGGTCGCGAGGAAGGCGAATTCGCCCGGACGCACGGCAAGGGGCTTTTCCGGCCGCACGGTGAGAAGCGTGACGTTTTGGTCGACACGCACGTCGCTCACGACCGCCTTCACGGTCTTCTCACGCCCGGCGCCGCGCACGAGAAGCAGGACCGAGTACCAGAGACCGACCGCCGTCACGGTGATGTTGATCCAGCCGAGCGGCAGGAAGACGTCGGCCGGCTCCATGAGTCGGATCGAGTGGACGGAGAGGATGATGAAGAGGACCGAGAAGAGCTTGTGCCAGAGAAGCCACTTCGAGTAGCGGACGGCCTTCATGAAGACCATGGCGCCCAAAAGAAGCGCGAGGACGGTCGCCCAGATCGAGGATTCGACCGAAAAGCCGCGAAGCTGCGACCAGAAGAGATCGAACCCGGCGAGTTCGCCCCGCACGATCTTGGGCACGGGTTCAAGCGTCATGAGGGCGAGAATCGGCTGCATGAGCGTTTTCGTCACCCAGTGCACGACCGAGAGACCGAGCGCCCAGAAGCCGAGCGTGCGGTGCCAGCGGTAGAGTTCGTCCAAGGGGGTCTTCGTCACGCGCTCGAGCCACGCCGGACGCGCGGCGATGACGATCGCCATCGCCATGAACCCCCAGGCGAGAACGCCGTTCCAATAGAAAACTTCGTGCGTGACGCCGCGGCCGTTCAGGGCGGGCGGATCGACCCAAAGACCGAAAAGCCAGGCTGCGGTGGTGAGGGCAGTAAAAGCCCAGACGATGCGCTGCATTCTCATGGCAATCTCCTTTTTGCGTTGGCTTGCCAGAGAATGTAACAGGCGAAAATTAGGGGGCCCTATGGAAGGTAAAGCGAGGGTAAAGAAGGAAGCGAAGAGGAAACATTTCCCCGCCAAAGCTTTACGAAGGCTTTACCTTTTCAGACTCCCTTCGTCTCCTCTTCGTAGCGCTCGAGCATGCCGCGCACGAGTTCCTTGCGGGCGAAAAGGGACGCGCGCCAGGGCGCCCAGGCCAGGCGAAGATCGGGAAGCTTTCCGACCCAGGCCGCAAGATCGTGGTCCGCGGCCTTGCCTTCGAGCCAGGCGCGGTTCAAGGCCAGGCTTTCGGCCACGTCCTTGTCGCCCAACACGGCGTTTACGCGCGCGGCCCAGGCTTCGAACTTGATTTCATGCGCCTTGTCTTCGGTCGGGTAGGTGGCCCAGAAAAGGGGTGTTCCCGAGAGCTGCGCGCGCACGAAACTGTCTTCGCCGCGGATCACGACGCCGTCCGCGGCCCAGAGATAGCGGTCAAAGAGCGGTTGCTCGACAAAGGGCGTCGCAATTACCCGGTGCGGGTGCGGCGCAGCGGACAGGGCCTCTCGGAGCGCATCCGTGCCCTCGCCCGGCGCAAGGAGAACGTTCAAAGGTGTTTCGATTGAAAGCAACGCCCGCGCCCAGGCGACCACGTCGTTGGTGGGGTAAAGGAAGAAGTAGAGCGTCGGACGCGAGGGATCCGTCACCCCGAGCGAGCGCAGAAACGCCTCCCGATCGAAGGCCGCGCGGCGGTCTTCGTAGTCGGGCTCGATCGTGAGTCCGCCCGTGCGGTCGGTGAAGCCCGGAAAGTACCAGAGCTTACGAATCGGAAGCGTCGGGTGCAGGCCCCAGACGCCGTGGCAGGATTCGACCCAGTCTTCGGCGCTCAGGTAGTCGAGGTTCAACGTGAGCTTCGGGGGCGTCACGGCCATGCGTTCCTCGAATTTCTCGGGAAGTCGGCAACCGAAGGTCTCGAGCACCAGGTCCGCGGGCGCGTCGGGGTCGGCCGCAAAGGCGTCCCAGTCGGCGACGCCGATGCCGTCCACGACGGAACGGGGCGCCGTCGGATCGAGTCCCGGCAGAAGTTTGGCGAGGACTTCAAGGTGGTCCGAAATGAGAAGCGGCGCGACGCCTTCCGCGAGAAAACGGCGCGCGACGCGCAGGGTGACGCCCGCATCGCCGAAATTGTCGATGATGCGGCAGAAAATCTGTACGGATCGGGGCTGCATGGAAGTCCTTTTGGAAGATTGAGCCGCTACAATACCCGAGTTTCGGGCGTCCGCGCAGGGACGCCGTTCATTCCAGAAGCGCATGACTGAGACCGACGAACAGAAAATCGAAGCGGCCGAGGCCTCCGGCCCCGCTCCCGACCGAACGGAAGATGAGGCGGGAGAAGGGTTTGCCAACGAACCCGAAGTCAAGACCTTCGACGCCAAGGCGGAACTGAGGACGCTCCCGAATCTGCCGGGATGCTACCGCTATTTCGACGCGGAGGGACGCTGCCTCTACGTCGGGAAGGCGCGCGACCTCAAAAAGCGCGTGAGCTCCTACTTTCAGAAGTCGGATCTGTCGCCGCGCATCCGCATCATGGTGAGCCAGATCGCAAGGCTCGAAACCACCGTGACGCGTTCGGAAGCCGAGGCGCTGCTTCTCGAAAACAATCTCATCAAGTCGCTTCACCCGAAGTACAACATTCTCTTTCGAGACGACAAGAGCTACCCCTACGTGAAGCTCGGTCCCGAAGACTTCCCGCGTCTTTCCTACTACCGGGGCGGCGTCGACCGCCGCTCGCGCTTTTTCGGGCCCTATCCGAACTCGGGCGCCGTGCGCGACGCGATTCAGATCATGCAGAAGGTCTTCGGGCTTCGGACCTGCGAAAACGCCGTCTTCCAAAACCGCACCCGCGCCTGTCTTTTGGGACAGATCGGTCGCTGCACGGCTCCCTGCGTGGGACTCATCTCGCGCGAAGACTACGCGCGCGACTGCGAGCGCGCGGCCGCCTTTTTGGAAGGACGCACCCGCGAAGTCGTCGAAGAGTACGAGCGGCAGATGTGGCAGGCGTCGGAGAAGTGGGAGTTCGAGCGGGCGGCCGTCTTTCGCGACCGCATCGCGGCGCTCACGACCCTGCAGCAAAGCCAGGCGATCGAAACGACGGGCGGCGACACGAACGCCGACATCGTGGCGGTCGCGGTCTCGGGCGGCACGATCTGCGTGAACCTCGCCATGGTGCGCGGGGGCCGACACCTCGGCGACCGTCCGATCTTCCCGAAGGGCGTCGTGCGCGAGCAGCTCATGCCCGAAAAGGGGGAAATTCTCGAGGCCTTCGTCGCGCAGCACTACTGCGATCAGGAAATTCCGACGGTCCTCATCACCGAGCCCTTCGAGGGTGAAAAGGACTGGGCGGAACGCCTCTCGGCGCTTCTTTCGGAGCGCGCCGGCCGGCGCGTGAGCGTCGTCACGGAACCGCGCGAAACGAGAAGGCGCTGGCTCGAAATGTGCGTGCAGGGGGCGACGATCGCGCTCTCGCGCCACATTTCGGAAGAGGGAAGCCGCGAGGCTCGTCTCAAGGACCTTCTCGAAGTTCTCGAAATCGAACCCAAGGACGGCGACCCGATGAAGTTCCGGGTCGAATGCTTCGACATTTCGCACACGGCGGGCGAAGCCACGCAGGCGAGCTGCGTCGTCTTTCTCGAAGGGCGCATGCAGTCGAACCTCTATCGGCGCTTCACGATCCGCGACGTGACGCCGGGCGACGACTACGCCGCCATGCGGCAGGTTCTCGAGCGCCGCTATCTCCCCGTCACGCGCGGGGAGGCGGAATTGCCCGACGTCGTCCTCGTCGACGGCGGACGAGGTCAGGTCGAAATGGCCCGTCAGGTCTTCACCGAACTCGGACTCGATTTGTCCGTCATCGTCGGCGTCGCCAAGGGCGAAGGTCGGAAGACCGGTCTCGAAACCCTGATCTTCCCGAAGATCGACGGCGTCGCGCGCGAGCCCCTCGTTCTCGGCTCCTTGTCGAAGGCCCTCATGCTCATCGCCGAAATCCGCGACGAGGCGCACCGCTTCGCGATCACGGGGATGCGCGCCAAGCGCGCGAAAACCCGCAACACCTCGCGCCTCGAGGACCTTGAAGGGATCGGACCCAAGCGCCGCGCGAAGCTTTTGACGCACTTCGGCGGCATGCGGCAGCTCAAAAACGCTTCCGCCGAAGACATCGCCAAGTGCGAAGGCATCAGCCGGAGTCTCGCGGAACGAATTTATGCCCAGTTGCACGAGGGGGCGGCCCCGAAAATCGAGTAATCTTACTGAACCCCATCCCACAAACTTTTTTCATCCATCATGCCCCGCTTGAAACCGCCCGTCTCCATCAACGTTCCGATGGTTCTCACCTGGGCCCGAATCGCGATGATCCCCATCGCCGTCGGCGTCTTCTACGTTCCGACGAAAATCATCGACGCGCACTGGATCAACGTCATCGCGTGTCTGACCTTCGTCATCGCGGCGACGACCGATGCGCTCGACGGGTATCTCGCCCGCCGCTATGAAGGCTGGGCGACCGACATGGGCGCCTTCCTCGATCCGGTCGCGGACAAGCTCATCGTCTCGATGGCGCTCATCGCGCTCGTGGGGTTGGAACGACTCGACATGCTCGTCGCCTTCATCATCATCGGCCGCGAAATCACGGTTTCGGCCCTTCGCGAATGGATGGCGAAGGTGGGCGAATCCGGACGCGTCAAGGTGAACTGGTTCGGGAAGATCAAGACGATCGCCCAGATGACCGCGATCCCGATGCTCCTCTGGTGGGATCCGATCACGGTCGAAGGCGTGAAGATCTCCGTCTCCTTCATCGGGACGATCCTCATCTGGATCGCCGCGGTCCTTACGATCTATTCGATGTACGTCTATCTGCGCGCCGCCTCGCCCGCGTTCAACAAGTAAGGCTCGCCCGGCTCAAACGCTTCGAAGCCGTCGCTCTTCATCGGGGCGGCGGCTTTCTTGTGGGCGCGAAGAACGCTTCGCACCGGGCCGCGTGGAGCGTCCGGATACAGAAAACCCCGCGGGTTCGAAAACGCGCGGGGTTCGGATTCCGAAAGGGTTCGGGATCAGTTTTCGTTCGTCTGCGGAACGAGACCGTGACGAGCGGCCCAGGTCCACGGATTGGCGAGCCAGTCGTCGAGGCGGGCGCGGTCTTCTTCGGTGATCTGACCGAGTTCGATCGCCTTGTCGAGCACCTTCGAGAAGGGCAGCATTTCGTGGCAGACGACGTTCTGCTTTTCAAAGAGGTTCTTCGTTTCTTCCATGCCGAAGCTCGTGACGGCGAGGCAGTCGGTCACGCAGGCGCCTTCGGCCTTGAGGGCTTCGACGGCGGAGAGAAGCGAAAGACCCGTCGAGATGTGGTCTTCGATGATGAGGACGCGCTTGCCCTGCACGTCGCCGCCTTCGACACGGCTCTTGTTGCCGTAGGTCTTGGCGGATTCGCGCACGAAGATCGAGGGCTTGTAGAGGCGATAGGCGAGGGCGGCCGAGTGCGAAACGCCGGCGCCTTCAACGCCCGCGACGACGTCGAAGTCGAGCTTCAACTGGTCGATGCGCGAGGCCATCGTTTCGATCACGTCGTGCCAGGCGTCGGGCCAGGCCGTGAGCTTGCGGTTGTCGACATAGATCGGCGTGACGAGGCCGGACTTGAGGCGAAGAGGGGCGTCCTTGTAGAAGGTGACCGCACCGTAGGAAAGAAGACGTTCGGCGAGGATGTCTTCGGCAATCTTCGAAATGTACATGTGTAACTCCCGTATCTGTGACAGTGCGTGCGGCGGATCAGGCGATGCCGATGGCCTTGCGGCCGTTGATCGTGGCGATCTTGACGAGTTCGTCGAAGTAGTCGAAGCGGCAACCCGTGGCGAGCGTGGTCATTTCATGCCACATGTCGCCAGCGTTCCACGGCACCATGGCGTCGCAGACGTTGTCCGTGCCGAGCGCAACGGTGATTCCGGCGGGAATGAGTTCGTCGACCGGCGTCATGGAGTTGTGCATCGGGCCGATTTTTTCGGAGCGCGGCGTGTCGATCCAGGCGGTCGGGCAGGCGATCATCATGACTTCGGCTTCGCGCATGCGGGCATAGAGGCGTTCGCGGTACTTCTTGGAGTGCGCGGCGATCGAGATGCCGTGAATGGCGACGACCTTGCCCTGCATGCCGTGCTGGATCGTCTTGTCGCAGAGTTCTTCGGTCTCGTATTCGAGCGATTCGTTGAACTGGTCGACGTGCACGTGCACCATCTTGTCGAGGCGCTTGGCGGTTTCCATGATGATGTCGAAGGCTTCGGATCCCTTGCCGAAGTCGCGTTCGTCACGCTTCGGAAGGGCGCCGATGATGTCGACGAGTTCGGCGCCGATGTCGAACCAACGGCGGGCTTCGGGGTCGATCACGCCCTTGAGCGTCTGGTTGGCGAACTTGACCGTGAGCTGGTCCTTGTAGTGTTCACGGGCGCGCAGACCCGCCTTGATCGCGCGGTCTTCACTCTGGGGGTCGATGTCGACGAAGGTCGCGAGCGCCGTGACGCCCTGCTTGATCTGGTTTTCAAAGAACGTGCAGAAGCGACGGTAGAAGATTTCTTCGGTCGATTCGCGCTTGAGGCGGTCGAGAGCGTCCCACTTCTGCTGCAGCGTGCAGGTGCGGCGCAGTTCGAGAACGTCCGGGCTCAGCGTGTAGGCGCGGTCGGCGTGGGCGTGCGTGTTGACCCAACCGCCCGCGGCCATGATGGCGGGCTCAATCATGTCGCGAATCGTGAGGGGCGCGTTTTCCATGGACATCCGAAACTCCTTGGGATGGTAAGGCTTAAAGAAAACTGACTCGAAAAAAGGCCGCTGAAAAGCAATCCCTTCCTGCGGCCAAATTGACGACATTGTAAAGATCAAAGTCGACAAATGTGGGAATTCGGTAACAATTCAATACATTTGATTGAGTAAAACACCCAGGCGAGGCGGAAGGTGCGTTTCCGCACGGAGAAATGCGTTCAGTAAGCAAATGTTGCGAAAGAAGAGCCGTCGGAAGGTCATTCGTGTTGTTCGGCTTCGCGCCTTGCCGCGTCTTCACAGCCGCCGATCACCGCGCGGGCGCTTGCAAGCACGTAGGCAAAGCCCCCGTAAAGGAGGACGCCGAGTCCGAAGAGCGAAGAGCCGGCGCCGATGACGCTTCCGAGAGCGCCCATCGCGACCGGGAAGGTCGCTTTGCTCATGTTCATCATCATGAGCCGAAGACCGATCGCTTCGCCGATGCGGCCCGCGGGCGAGAGCCGGTAGACGAGCGACATCATGTTGGGAAGCGCCGCTCCGAGGCCGAGGCCCAGAAGAAAACTCGTGGCGGTGAGGAGCCAGAAATTCTCAAAGAGCGGAAAGAGCGCGAAGGCCGTGGCGCTCAGGAAGAAGGTGAGGGCGATCATGTACCATTCGCGCAGCACCTTGAGAAGAAGCGGCGTCAAAAGCCGCACGACGAAGCTCGCCGTCGAGAAGCTCCCGAGCACCCAGCCGATGTCGGAGGGCGAGAGGTTGACGGAAGTGCAGTAGACCGGAATCAGGAGGTTGCCTACTTCCCAGCCGACCGAAACGAGGACGGACGCGATGAGAACGGCACGAAGCGCTTTGTCGGAGAGAAGTTCCGAAGCTTTTCCCCTGACAGCGCTAGCTGCGCGCCGCTTCTTGAGCGGGCGAAGGAGTCCGCGGAACCAGGGTGTGCAGAGAAGAAGAAAAAGAAGAACCGGCAGGACCGAGCACCAGAGGTAGAAACTCGAAAATCCGAGCGCCTCGATGAGGTGGCCCGCAAAGACGGGCGTCACGAGACCGCTTGCCGCCGTCGTCATCGAGAGGAAGGTGAAGGCGCTCGAACGGAATTCCGGCCGCACGACGTCGCCAACGAGCCGTTGCGTGACGGTGTTGACGAGAAGAAACCCGAAGCCCACCGACAGGCAGGCGGTGAAAAGCGGGGCGAGTCCCACGCGGTCGACGGGCAGAAGAAGCGTTTCGATGCCGGCAAAGAGCGTGCAGGCGACGGCGAGCGTAAGCGGCCCCCTCGGTCCCTTGTCGTCCAGCCACCGTCCCGCCTTGACGGCGAGAAAGGCGGGAAAGAGGGCGACGGTCGAGAGCATCAGTCCGATTTCAAGCGGCGTTCCGCCGTGGCGCAAAGCGTCGAGGGTCACGGTGAAACGCATGCCCGTCGTACAGCTGTGCAGTACGAGCAGAATGAGCAGAACTTTTGCCAGCGCCGCGTTCATGGAAAACCGCCCGCGTCCGCGCGAAACGTGGCGGACGCACAGAAGTCAAAGAATGAGGTCGTGACGGATGCGTGACATCCTGAACGACCATTCTCCCCTAAGGATACTCCTCCCGCGTCATTCGGCGTAAGGACTCGTAAAGCTCGGGGACGGTCGGGTTCAGGCTTCGTAACCTGTGAGGCGCAGTACGAAGGGGCGCAGGAGAGGAAGAAGGTTTCTGGCGGCGGAGGTGCGCAGGTAACGTTCGTTCAAGGCTTTCGGTCCGAAGCGGAAACGGTCGATCGCGTCGGCGTCCTTGAAGATGCGGTAGAGAAGCAGTGTTTCGTCGTCGGCGCCTTCTTTGCGGAATTTCTCTTCCGAAATCCGGTCATGACGGTCGTGGCGGGCGATGATGCGCTCGACTCGATCGTCGACATTCCGACCGTGCGCGGACGCGTATTCCCGGTAGTAGGCTGCGGCGCGGTCTCCGTGTCCCACGTCGAGATCGTCGTCGTGACGGCGCGTGTCGTGAAAGACGGCGCAGAGCGCGAGTGCGTCGAGATCGTCGGACGAGACTTTGAGCTCGCGCCCGAGAAGGAGTGCAAAGAGGAGAACGCGCTCGACGTGTTCGGTCGTGTGGCAGACGCTTTCGGAGTGCGAGAAGGTGAGCTCGCGCTGCAAAAAACGGCGCCAGCGCTCGAAGCGCACGCGAAGCGGATCGTCTTCGGACAAAAGGGAAGAGAGGGCGCGGTCGAATTCGATGGGTTCCATGAAGAGCTTCGGAATATTTGCGAAAAAGTGAATTCTTCTATAAAATCTACCACTCTTGTGCCGCGGAAGGATGGCAGAGTGGTTGAATGCACCGGTCTTGAAAACCGGCGTCGGGAAACCGATCAAGGGTTCGAATCCCTTTCCTTCCGCCAGATTTTCAAAGCCGCGGTCTTCGGATCACGGCTTTTTCGTTTGCGGGGACGCGGAATAATGGTGCCGCACCGCCTGAAACGATTCGCAAAACTTTGCCGGTTTTACGCAACGTTTGCGCCTTTCTTTCGCTTCGATAATACGGAAAGGAGGGGAAGACGATGCCCGCAGACAATTCGCCGCTTGCCGCGCTCGGCGGCTACAGCAAAAGAGAGGAACTCGCCAACGCCGTGACCCACGGGGTGGCGCTGGTGTTGGCGATCGCCGGTCTTGTGCTTCTCGTCACCTTTTCGGTTCTCGCCGACGCCGGCGCCAAGACGACGGCGAGCGTCGCCGTGTTCGGCTCGGCCATGGTGGTGCTCTATCTCGCGTCGACGCTCTACCACGCGATCCCAAACCGAAAGGCGAAGCGGTGGCTGCAGGTGTGCGACCATTCGGCGATTTATCTTCTGATCGCAGGCTCCTACACGCCGTTTTCGTTGCTCACGATCGGCGGGACGGCCGGGACCGTTCTCTGCGCCGTCGTCTGGACGGTCGCGACGCTCGGCGTCGTGCTGCAGCCTTTTCTCCTGAAGCGGGCCGACTGGCTCAACTGCGTGCTCTATCTCTGCCTCGGCTGGGCCATTACGCCGCTTCTCGGCGATCTGATCGATTCGCTTGCGCCGGGCGGCGTGTGGCTTCTCGCCGCGGGCGGCGTCGTGTACAGTCTCGGCGTCATTTTCTATCTCATCGACCGCATCCCTTACAACCACGCGATTTGGCACGTCTTCGTCCTCGCCGGGACGGCGCTGCAGTTTTTCTCCGTTTTCTTCTACGTTCTGCCGCCCGTCTGAGACAAAACCGCAATCGTCTGCAGAAACGAAGGCGCCGCCCGAAAGAAGGCGGCGTTTTCGCAATAAAGAGGAAGCGTTACATTTCGACTTCGTAGCGCAGCTGCACGGCGCCGCTCGGGAAGGTCTTCACTTCCTTGAAGCGGACGGGAACGGGACCCGCATCGTCGGCACGGCCGTCAAAGAGCGCATTCTGACCCGTGCGTCCGTCAATCCCGGGACCGATCAGAATGCTCACTTCGTCGATGAGGCCCGCTTCGAGAAAGTCCTTGTTGATGCGTCCGCCGCCCACGATCGCGGCCCGCTTCACGCCGAATTCCGAGGAGAGGAATTCGAGAGCGCGGGCGAGGGCGACGCGGTCCCTGCCGCAGGCGATCCAGGAAATGCCGAGGCCGTCAAGAAAGGCGAGGTAGGCGCGGCCCACGGATTCGCTCGTGAGGATGAGGCGCGGCGGTTCGTTTTCTTCCGTCTTCTTCCAGAGAAGCGTCCCGTGCGTGTCGATCACGACTTCGTAGCCCGAGGCGTCGACCTTCTTCGAGAAAGCTTCGTGCCCGAGCGCGACTTCTCCTTCGGGCGCTTCGAATTTGCCCGGGAGCGCGAGCTCGAGTTCGGCCGTCGTGCGTCCCGAAATGCGGGAGGAAACGCAAGGATTATCCGCCCGGGAGAGAGGCGAATCTTGCGCGATTCCCTCGGAAGCTTCCCGAAACCTGCGGCATTCCGTGAAAGCATTCTGTGGAATGCCGCCCCGAAGGCGGTTGCGTCGTGCGAAAATTTTCCAACGTTTTTCAGCAGAAGGAGAGAACATGTCCGACATCGTCCGCGAAATGATCGAAACGCGCCGCGCGCTTCACCGCCGTCCCGAAGAAGGGTGGTGCGAATTCCAGACGACCGCCCTGATCCTCGAGCGCCTTCGCGCGCTCGGGTACGAGCCGCTCTGCGGCACGCGCGTGATCAATCCGAAGGCCGTGATGGGGCGCAGCCCCAAAAAGGTCGAGGCTGCGATCGAACGAGCCCGCGAAGCGGGCGTTTCCGAAGAACTTCTCGCGCGGATGGAAGGCTACACGGGGGCCGTCGCCGTTTTGGAAACGGGACGTCCGGGTCCCGTGACGGCCTGGCGTTGCGACATCGACTGCGTCCTTGTGACGGAATCCTGCGACGCCTCGCACCTTCCGGCGCGCGAGGGCTTCGCCTCGGAGTATCCGGGGTGGATGCACGCCTGCGGACATGACGGTCATGCCTCCGTCGGACTGGCGTTGGCGCGTTGGGTGATGGAGCACAAGGACGAACTCGTCGGCACGATCAAGATTCTCTTTCAGCCCGCGGAAGAGGGCGTGCGCGGCGCCGCCGCCATGGCTGCGTCCGGCGTCGTCGACGACGTCGACAACCTGATCGGTGCGCATCTCGGAACCTTCTGCCGTCAGGGCGAAGTGGGGCTCTGCCGAGCAGGCTTCCTTGCGTCTTCCAAGCTCGACGTGCATTTCCACGGCATTCCTTCGCATGCCGGCGCCGATCCTCAAAAGGGCCGCAGCGCTCTGATGGCCGCCTGCGCCGCCGCGATGATGATTCAGGGGATTCCGCGAAACGGCGAGGGCGATACGCGCGTTGCCGTCGGGACGCTTCACGCGGGCGAAGGCCGCAACGTCACGCCCGTTCATGCGGACATGGAGCTCGAAGTGCGCGGCGAAACGGCCGAGGTGAACGACTACATGCGCGACTCGGTCTACCGAATCGTCGACGGCGTGGCCCGCTCCTACGAAGTAAAGGCGGAAGTGGAGCTTGCGGGCGAGGCGACGACGCTTCCGCTTTGTGAAGATCTTCTGAAGATCGCGGGCGACTGCGCCAAGGACGTGCCCGGCGTCGAAAAGGTGATGCCGATCACGAAGAAGGCTGGAAGCGAAGACTGCACGATCCTCATGCGCCGGGTCGTGGCGCACGGCGGCCGCGCCGCCTATCTCCTCATCGGCGCCGATCAGAACGGCCACCATCGGGCGGACTTCGACATCGTCGACGAGAAGTCTCTTCCCGTCGGACTCGGTGTCGCCGCGAAGATCATCGAACGACTCAACGGCCGCCGCTGACCGCATCCGAAGCCGGCTAGACCGTGACGTCCGCCCCGGCGAGCAAACGCCCGCCGGGGCTTCGTCTTTTTGGAAAGGCGGTGTTTCCTCTCCGGCGCACGGACAACGAAAAAGCCCGAACCGGGCGAACCGGTTCGGGCTTTCGTGAAGCGGTCTTCAGAGGAGATTACTTCTTGGCGTCGGCGGCCTTGGCCTGCTGAGCGAAGATGTAAGCCTGCTGACCGGCGATGCGGCCGAAGACGACGATGTCGGCCTGAGCGTTGCCGCCCAAGCGGTTGCCGCCGTGGACGCCGCCCGTGACTTCACCCGCGGCGAAGAGGCCCGGGATCACGTTGCCCTTCTGGTCGTAAACCTGGGTCTTGGAGTCGATCTTGATGCCGCCCATCGTGTGGTGAACGGCAGGCGTAACGGCGATCGCATAGAAGGGACCCGTGGCGAGGTCGCGCGGCATGTCGGCGCGGCCGAAGGCGTCCTTCTTGGCGTCCTTGCCCTTCTTCCAGTCGGCCATCGTCTGCTTGAGGACGTCGGCCTTGACGCCCATGGCCTTGGCGATGTCGTCAAGCGTTTCGCCCTTGAGCGTGTAGGACTGCTTGATGTAGCCGTTGGTGGCCTTGAGCGACTTCTGCATGTCGGAGTCGAAGAAGAGATAGGCGATGCCGTCCTTCTGCTTCAGGATGGCGGCCGACACGGCGTCGCGCGTGTCGAGTTCGTTGAAGAAGCGCTTGCCGTCCTTGTTGATGAGGATGGCGCCGTTGCCGCGAACGGCTTCGGTGATCATTTCGCCGACCTTCGGAACGACCGTCGGGTGCGTCTGAATTTCGGTCATGTCGATGAGCGCGGCGCCGGCCTTTTCGGCGACGACGATGCCGTCACCCGTGGCGCCGGGGTGGTTCGTCGTGGCGAAGCCCTTGAGGCGGGGAACGTACTTCGAGACGAGGTCGTTGTTGCCGGCGAAGCCGCCCGCAGCGTTCACCACGGCCTTGGCGTTGATCTTGTAGGAGCCGTCCTTGCCCTTGACGACGAGACCCGTCACGGCGCCCTTGCCGTTCTTCGTGATTTCAACGGCCTGCGTGTTCATGCGCATGTCGATCTGACGGGCCTTGGCGGCCGTGTAGAGCGTGCGGACGACTTCGGGACCCACGAGGGCGCCGCCCGTCGGACGGTGCGTGCGGGGCTGCGAGGCGCCGGCCATCAGGCCCACGTCGCGGAAGTCGCCGCCGAGCGCGAGGAGCCAATCCACGGCGGCGCCGGAATTGTTCACGAGCGTGCGGACGAGTTCGGGATTGTTCTTCCAGTGACCGCCCTTCATCGTGTCGGCGAACATGATTTCGGTGCTGTCCTTCGTGCCCTTGGCCTTCTGAAGCGGCGTGCAGCAGGCGTTCAAACCGCCGGCGGCGCGGACGGTGTTGCCGCCGGGCATCGCCATCTTTTCAACGACGATCACCTTGGCGCCGAGGTCGTGAGCCTGAACGGCGGCGGAAAGGCCGGCACCGCCGGCGCCGATCACGACGATGTCGGCCGTGACGTCTTCAGCGGCGGAAGCGACGCCGAAGGCGGCGCAAAGAGCGGTGGCAAGAAGCAGTTTCTTCATTCGAGATTCTCCCAATTCGAGAAGAAGATTGTTGTAGGACGGGCACGAAACGTCGTGTCCGAGAACTCAAGATAGTAAAGAAACCGAAAGAATCCGCAAGTGTAAATTCCCTCTAATTCTTCGCCTGAGCGCAATAAAATGCGACAATGTTCGCCTGATTCCGACGGACAGAAAGTGTGAGCTATTGATCTTTCTTTAAATATAAAACCAGACTATGACCTGGGTACCAAGCGGCCAAAATTTTGCATAGATCAAACGCCGAAGCGCATTTTCCCCGGGCCCTTTTTTAAAACGTACTGTGCGGTCTCTTTTGCGCGCTAGACTGAGACCGCTTTGCTTTTTTAGTGTTATGAACGCAACGAAAACCCTTGCCGCCTTGCTTCTTGCGGCGGCCTCGACCCTCCTCATGGCGGCGGGCAACACGGAAATCGAATCCTTCAACAAAGCCAAGCGGCTTTTGGAGACGAAGGTCTATTACGACCACCGCGTGACGCTCTATTGCGGCGCCGCCTTTGACGAGCGAAAAAACGTGACGTTGCCCGACGGCTTCACGACGCCCAAGCACGCCAAGCGCGCCCACCGTGTCGAATGGGAGCACGTCGTTCCGGCGGAAAACTTCGGACGCGCCTTCGTC
>OGIK01000952.1_pt1 | contig 30758 bp, 25 predicted proteins | sample 1571781 | NCBI WGS metagenome assembly OGIK01 (sample SAMEA2581956, study PRJEB24529) | metagenome | biome: Human gut stool | place: China | collected 2011
TTCACAATATGTCACTCTTTTTATGGCAATGGGGCGTTAATTGTGCGGTGTTGCCATAGATTTATTGATACTCTTTCAGAAACCACCAAGACCGCATTGTATCTTAAGATACATTTCCATATGAAGTACTCTGATATTGCAAGCCAGCTTGAGATATCAGAGGAAGCAGTAAAAAAGAGAATTGCACGAGCAACAGTAAAAATAAAACAGTTTATGGAGGATAATCATGAGTAATTCCTACACGATTGAAGAACTTATCAATGGTTACTACGATCAAGAATTTTCTAGAGTAAGTGTCGAGCCAATTCCTAAGTTTTCCATAAAACACAGGATAAAAATGAAAAGGGCTTTTAATCTCTATCAGAAAAAGGCAAAACCACTATCGATGGTAAGCTCAAACGAAAAAATAAGAATGAGCTTACGAAAACGAGTCATTATTGCGGTAATGGTAATTGTTTTTATGGCAATTGCTACAGGATGCATAGTGGTATATATTACAAACAGTTTTCGTGGAACAGTTTACAGAGATAATACGCATTTGTTTGCTATTGATTTGAATGACTGTCCAGATATAATTGAGAAAGAATACTCGCTTTCGGTTGTGCCTGAAGGGTATAAATTATGTGAAGTTGTATCAGACAGAAGTAGCGTGTCAACTTTGTTCAAGAACTCAAATGGTGATGAACTTTCTTTCATGCAAACAGTAAAGGCAAAATTTAACTCACATATTAACACAGAAAATAATCCAATTAAGGAAGAGAATATCAATGGCTGTGAAGCAATATATGTTGAATTTGATACAGATGAGGTTATTTCCTCGACAGTTATCTGGAATAACAACAAGTATATATTGATGCTTGATGGCGTTTTCACCAAAGATGAACTAATTAATTTGGCAAAAAGTAACGAAATATGTGGTTTTGAATAATTTTTTAGTTTTTTGTGTCCCCTGATGAGCTCTTGTGGAGATGTATTAAGTAGAAGGGAAAAACTTCGAGTTCATTAAAGAGGAGGGAGAATCAATGAAGCTAAAAAAACACCTCGCTGTTTTTCTTTCAGTATTACTGATTTGCACAAATACAAGCATTCCTGCCACCGCTAAATCTGTTTCTGAAATAAAAACTGATGAGATTGCTCCAATGTATGCGTATGCTAAAGGTCTGTATAATACCTTAACCATATCGGAGAACGTTGCTGATTGCAAGAGCGATGGTTATGGAAAACCCGATGTCAACAAAATTTCTGTTGAGCATACTTTGCAGAAGCTCAGTGGCTTGAGTATTTGGAACAATGTCAACGATGCAAGCTGGTCAAAGACATCCAATGGTCAGTCGGTTAAGTTGACGAGTAGCAAATCGGGTCTTGAAAGCGGAACATATCGGTTAAAGTCAGTGTTCAAACTGACAACTAAAAGTGGAAAGACCGAGACCATCACCATTTACAGCCCGAAAGAAATAGTTTAACTTTCGTTACTATTTTGCTTTTCTTTTTTGTGTTATTTCTCACAGATGGATGCGAAATATATTTGAAACGATTGTGTCTAAAAGGAGATGATAAACGAAAGCATAGCATTTTAGCTACTGTGTTATTGAACTTTTTATTTTTCGATTCATTCCACAAATCATTATATTGAACGAGTGGCATATTTAGTTGTGTGTCTATAATCGTTCATATACAAAAAAACAGGAGGTCTTTTTTATGAACCTAACAAAACGCATTATTTCAAGTGCACTTGTTCTTTCCATGGCTACGTTAACAATTCCGGTTGAAGCTTATGCAACAAGCAATACCATAAAGGGTCAGGTATTCTTTGAGGATGGTTCTCCGGCTGCTGGTGTAAAAATCAATATTCTCTCCTCAAACATTGATGAAGTGTATGATGATGAAGTTGTTGGTTTTTCAAATAACTACTATACGTCTGTATATACTGATTCTAATGGCACATACGAATTTGACCGCCCATCAGATTATTGCCTTGTTGAGGTGGATTTAGATTCTTTACCTACAAAAACAGGTATTAGTTCTGGGAGTTCTTTCCTATATCCGGGTGAAACAATAGAGCCGCTTACTATTTATCAAATTGCTGATGTCGCGCTCGACTCGGATAATTCTATCGCTGTATATAACGGGGATGGCGATACAATATTTACCAATATCGAGGTTGACAATGCAGATTCCACAATCAATTATGCGGATTTATTGAATTTAGATTCAATTGAAATTTTGCAGAAAGTCGATGCCAACGAGTTCAAGGTTGATTTAGAATCAAGCTACGATCTGTCCGATTATACCTTCATTGAAAAGGTAGATGCGCTTTACAATATGGAACTGATAGACAGAGAAACAGAGGTTTCAATGTATCTTTCCGCAATCACTAATAACGAGTTAAGTGGATTAGAGTGCGCAACACCTATTTATGATGAACTTGCGTCATATTGTGACGATAATCCGAATTCGGAACTGAGCCAGCAGATAACTAATACATTACTGCCAAACGAGGCTAGCACGATGGCGTTAAAAGATAATCCTTTTAGTAGTGAGAAAACAGAGACGGTTGGACGATTTGTTCTTCATTTTGAGTCAAATACTACCGAGTCTGATTATATGAGCCTCTCAGATCTTTCTAAAATAATTACATATGTTCAAAATATTGACAAGGCATATTTTAGTGAGTTTGGGTTTAAAGATCCTGCATATGAGAGCGGTGAAACCAAATGCCATATCTATTTTGCTAGTGAATTAAATTCTGCAACTCATTATCCCAAAAATGCTTCTGCTCCCTCGGGAAAGGGTTCATACATTACAATAGAGTACAATAAGACTTCGTCTTCTCTTGCGGACGCAAGAGAAACAACGCTGGCTCACGAAATATTCCATGCAATTCAGCAAAGTTATAAAACCAAAACCAACAATGACTTAAAGTGGGCTACCGAATCAAGTGCCACATGGGCTTCACTTAGATATTACAACAAATATCGTGATAAAGCAGCTGGTAGGGCTAATTCATATCTAAAGGACACAACCAAGAGTTTTTCTACTTATGACGAAAAGGGCGGATATGGTTTATTTTTGTTCTTTCAGTATATAAGCCAGAAATATGGTGATGTTGCGGCAATAAAGCGCATATATGAATCCTTTACCAATAGTGGTGATATCTATTCTGCTGTTGAACATTGTAGTTCCAGCTCGACCGTACCATTTAAGCAGTTATTTGCTGGTTTCCAGGCTTATAACGCTGATACTAGCCATTATAATAATTACACAAATGGCACTTCTAGATACATCAATGCTACAGTACAGGGCACAGATTTGATGAGTATTTCTGGAAAAACCTTAGTTCCAACATCTTCAATGCATTTCAAATATACTAAGTCTACAAGTTCCACAAAGCGAATTGATTTCACGCTTAACGTAAATGGCAATTATAATGATATTGCAATTTCCTTGGCTAAATTCACCAGCAGTGGAACAGCGAACCTGTTACGTGTATATCCCAACAAGTCATCTTCCTATACGTTTTCGGTATTGAATTTTAAGAGCACCAATATTAAGGAAGTTACAGTTGCTGTAAGCAACACCAATACCAGTACAACGAACAATACGTTTAGCTTATCTGCAAAGATTTCTTAATCATTAGACCTATAACCAATTTCGATTTCTGCTATTCTAACTTTAGCAGGAATCGAAATTGTATGTTATTGTAAAGTTAGGAGGACATATCACTATGAATTTACGAAAAATAATATCAGCGATAATGGCAGCAGCCATAGTCGCCAGCACAACAACCATCTATTCAGCAGCGGCGGATATCGTGGAAACTAACTCCATAGAATCAGTGTTTGCGGACATTGATTTCACCGAACCCTCAGTAGAAATAAGTACGGATATAATCGATGGTTACACAAGCATAATTTTCTCAATTCCAGCAGAAAAAATAGAACTGTTTAAAAAGGTAAAGACCGATAACGATAACTCAAATTTAAACATGTCTGTATGGTTTGACGATTTATCCTCTGGGCGAGACAAAGATGTTGAACTCCCCATGGCAGCTTATCATGTTGATATGTATTTGTCGGATCTGACAGGGAATGAAGACAGCTGCTTCATTGAAGCGTTTGCAGAGGATACTACCTATAATTATGATCCAATTGTCAAAGAATTTACATCTGATAATGGAAGCCACATAATTGCTGCTTGTTATGCTAATTCTAAAGGTTTAGCCGAAGCTGCTAGGAACGCTGATGAATTAAGAATTTTTTATTCTATTAAAAGCCAGGGGAAATACGTTGACGGAAGCTGGGACGAGTACACTACCAAATCTCTGAAAACAGATATTTCGGGGCTGAAATTCGGTAAGATATCCAGCAAGGCATACACTGGAAAAGTTCTGAAACCTACCGTCGTTGTCAAGGACGGACAGAAAAAGCTTGTGAACGGTACGGACTACACAGTGACCTACAAAAACAATAAGAACATAGGCACAGCCACCGTAACCATTACTGGCAAGGGTGAATACAAAGGCACAAAAACGCTTAAATTCAAGATAGTTCCGCCGAAAACAACGCTGACCTCCAAGCCCGGCAAGACCTCCGGCGGCTGGAATCGTGCAACGCTCAGTTGGAAAAAGTCCGCAGGCGCTGACGGCTATCAGATATACTATTCTGAGAACGGAGGCAATTTTAAAAAGCTGACAACTGTAAGTTCCGGAAAACTCAGTCGCAGTGTGAGATACACTACCGGCGACACCGAACAGTTCAAGGTGCGTCCATATAAGAAGGTGAACGGAAAAACTTACTTTGGTGCATGGTCCAATATTATCACTTTAAATTAACAATTTTACATTCGTGAACCCAAAACCGATAGCCCTCTGCATTAATTGCGGAGGACTATTGGTTTTTTAACTTTTCAAATCACCAGATATACAACTAATATGAATTGTTATTATTTATAAAAAAAGAAACTGTAAGTTATCGAATAGTGACAAATTATAATATCTTTTATAGTTTATTGTCCCTTAAATAAGTTATAAAATAATGTATATAGTAGAGGGATTAAAACTGCTAAATAATTATAAATGGAGGTGAGACCAATGGCTTTAAAAGTGTTAATCACACTTGATAATTGTGGCGTGAAAATGACTTCAGATTAATGACAAGTGTTTACACTATTTGATATGCCTTTTTAACTACCTACTCAATGCGGCAGTTAAAAAGCTGCCGCATTGAGTAGGTAGTTAAAAAGCTGCCGCATTTTTCTTACATAAAATTCCCGAATAACGAAAATCCATTTCCCGAAAAACGGGAACTTAGCCTGTTAAACCCTGCTATAATATAACCATAGGGGGTGATGTTTTGAAAGAGAGGGCTAACAGGCTTTATGAATTGCGTAAGAGCCGCAATCTGACGCAGACAGCGGTAGCTTATAGGCTGAACCTTTCTCTTTCGAGGATATCAGCCTATGAGAACGGCGAGAATATTCCCTGCGATGTGTTTGAGGGTATTTGCCAACTTTTATAGCGTATCCATAGATTACATACTGCGCTTTTCGTACAGGACAGTCGGCGGCTCCGGCGTTAATCTTCACATTTCTGAACAAAAGCTGCAGGATCTGTACAGAAATCTTCCGCCTGATGGGAAAGCAGTTATCGACGGAATGGTAAATGGCTATGTCCCTCCCAAATAAAGAGAATAATCGCCTGCAAGCATGAGAATGCTATATACACAGCCCTTTCGCAAATTATTCCCTTTTGCGATAATAAGACCGTATTCCGCATAATCAAGCGGAATTTTTTGTTTTCCTGACGAGAAAAATGACGGCAAATAATCTTTTAAGCCACCGAGAACAGCTCTGAAACCGACTTCATATACTCGGCTTTTCGCTCCATTGATGAATGAACATAGCGATTAAGCGTGATTTGTACGTTGCTGTGTCCTAATATTTCAGACAGCGACTTTACGTCAACTCCTATTGCTATACAGTTCGTGGCGAACAGGTGACGCAGCGAATGAAAAGATACGTCCGACAGATGAAGTTCAGCAAGGATCCGCTTAAAGCGATACTGCATTACTCTTGGCTCTACAATTCCTTGCGTTCCCGAAAGAAGATAACAGCTGTTACCTGTTCTATGATTACTCAAATAAGGTATAATGAACTCCGGCAGCGGGATTTCCCGAACAGACGAGCTGCTCTTGGGCGAAGTCACCACCAGCTTTGTGGCTGTATTTCCGTCAATATTCTTAATTCTCTGAACCGTGTTCCTGACGGTCAGAATTCTTTTTTCAAGGTTGATATTTTCTCATTTCAGCGCACAAAGCTCTCCTATACGGATACCAGTAGCCGCAGATAGTAAAATGCCGACATTTGATGATGTCGGGTTAGAAATGAGATAATTGTTAAGTCGAGCCTGCTCTGTTTTATCGAGCAGCTCTTTTTCTTTTGCCTTGCCTTTGGGCGTTGCCATAAATGTTGATTTATCCTCATAACCAAAACGTTTCCTGGCAAAGCGGCACGCTGATTTGATTACCGCTACAATATCAGCGGTATATTTGGGAGAAAGTCCGCTTGCCAGCTTTGAATGCACGAAGTCATTAAGTTTTTCGACCGTCAGCTTTTCATAAAGTGTTTTTCCGAGCGATGAGCTGATGTGTTTTTCATATTTCATCTGGTAGTTCATATAAGTGGATTCTTTTACTTTTAGCCGAATGTCCGCAAACCACAACGAAAAAAAGATTGTTAACCGTCAGATTCTTCGGAATAGACGAAACATCGGTTTTAGAACGTTTCTCCGATAATTTGCCCTTGACCTCGGCATAGGTTTACCCGTATATTGAGGAGTACCTTGCTGTTCCGTCAGCCCTAACTCCGCTTTTATAGCGTCCTTCCCAGCGACCGTCTTTTCTTTTGTAGATATTCTCACCGCGTCTAGCCATTGTATAACCCCCGGTTCTGACAACATTTTTGACGGTAAATACGGCTGTAAGGTGGATTTTCTTTTCAGTCTTGATCGTCTTACAGTTCAAATTTGCTGTCTGTAATAGTAATTGAGTGAATTTTGGCTTTAGAATTGCGTTTTTCAGCCGATTTGACCTTTCGCAAAAGGAAATAATTTGCGAAAGAAAGTTGTTATTATATAAGAAGCATTTTGTCTTATCTCCAAATCGCCCTTTATTTTGTATTTCATTATATATTAAATCATAGATTATTCTATTTGGTGAAATCTATTTGAAAAAAATAACTTATAAATAATATTGTATGGTTATAAGCAACTTGGTTTTTAGAGATTAATAGTAATTTTAACATGAGAAATCTTACCTGGAGAAAGCAAAGGACATTTAGAAGTTCTTGATGAAACGAAACATTTTAAGATGCTGATTAAAGCTATAGAAGTAACAGAGTTTGTGCTGATTTCTCAGTAGCTACGTTAGATTAACTAGGTGCATAAGGAAAGACAATTGATTAGATTCTGATACTTTTTGCTTCTTAAACTCCAATTTAATGACTCAAGTCGATACGAGATGGTGAAAATTAACTTTATTGCTATATAGATATATGGGGAGATTAATATTGCGTGAAACAATAAAGCCCTCTGTGAGTACGGTAAAACACTCACAGAGGGCTATGTTTTCATAAGTATATGGCTTTTTTATAACAGCAGATAATATTAAATTATCGGAGGTTGAATTATGAACATTAGTTTATTTCAGGACTATCTAAAACCTGCAAACGTGAAAAAAATAATATTGGTGGCAAATGTTTACGGAAAAACAGAGCATTACATATCATCGCCTGAGCAGCTAAAAATAGAATTTTTTAATGAAAGAGAGATGAATGAAATCAAAATTTCTTTGAGGGAAGAAGGTTATGATTTCTTGGCATATTATGATGAGCATGAATTTATCAGTGATGTTGAAAATCACGTAGTTAATCCTGATGAAGATATTCTTGTTTTTAACCTTGCTCGAAATGGATATGGCGTTTCAAAAAAGTCTTTAATTCCGACATTTTGTGACTATTACAAAATAAAGTATACCGGGAGCAATGGGTATACCTGTTCACTGGCCAGAAATAAACATCATGTTTCCAACCTTCTTTTACAGAATAATTTGCACGGATTAAAAACATGGGTTTATGAGGATGGATGGCAGCTTGGTATGGTCCCTGATGGCTGCATGGAAGTAATAATTAAACCGTTGTTTGAGTCTGCCAGTAAAGGCATACGACCTGACTGTATAATAAATACTTCTTCAATTAATTTTGAGAATAAAGTTAGAGAAAAATATCTTGAATTAAAATCTCCTCTTGTTGTTGAGCAATTTATACATGGATACGAATGCAAAGTCCCAATATTTGTATTGGATAACCTGTCGGTTTGTGATCCAATAGGGATTAGTATTAATGGCAACCAAAATCTGGATAAAATGATAATTACTCAAGATCTTTCCTATCACTATTCCTACGACAATTATGCACTGTCAGAATGCTTCAGCAATTCTGTTATTGAAGAAATAAAAGAATATGCTGGCAAAGTATTTGAGTTTTTGGGAATGGAGAATTACGGAAGGATAGATTGCAGAGTTACTCCCAATGGAGAATTCTATTTTAATGACTACGCTACAATGCCATACTTTACACATCATAGTGAAATGTTTTATCTGTTTGGAAGTCACCACCTTTCACAAGGAAAATTATTTAATGTTATTTTTAATTCGGCCTTAATTACAAAATACCATTACAATGTATAGAACAACAATTCTGACATCATTATGCCTCTCCCTACAAATCTGTATGTTTTAGCAGAAATATTAGAATCAATATCCGGATGAAACAGTGCATACGGAGTTGTGGATATTCTATTTTCTATCAGCTTTGCAACATATTGATTTTGGGCGGCATAATATGTACGATAGTTTGCGTCCCATTGGTATAGGCATTGTTTAGCCAAATCATTATATTGATGGGCCTTTGCAAAATCCTCCTTTAAAAGATAAAGCGCAGCTAGATTTGATGGAACGCAGGTTGAATAAAGTACGTTTGAATATCTATGCAAATTATCAAACAGCGACAAAAGTCTGTTTTCAGCTTCCTGATACTTTCCTGCAAGCAGATACAAGCAGCCCGTATTCAGCTTGATCACATTTGATATGTCGGGCTTATCCTCATATTTAACCAGCGTTGTTATGCCGCTGTTTACAAGAATCGAGAATTTGTCGCTGCTAGTTTCGTGGCAGAGATTGGCTAATATAATATTGTTTTGAGCTTTGTACAGTTCAGGGAAATCATAGAACTTATTTGTGCTCAGATACTCCTCCATTTTATTTGCATATTCGTATGCAGTATCAAACTCCCCCTCATATATACTGTATCCAATCATATCATTATAGGCTTTGTACTTAGGAAGATAATCTTTTATTGAGTTATTGGCAAAAAGATTTTTCATTCTCTCATAAGCACCTTGTGCATCTAGTAATGACGCAGTTCTACGCATAAATTCTATATAATTGTCCTCAAGCTCCGAACTTTCTGCATGGCAGACTTGGCTTTGGAATTGGATTACATATTCTTCTTCTATTTTTCTTGCGCTATTCAAATCAGAAAGCTTATATGCAAGAACATTTATCAGCACTGTAAGTGAATCAAAATATAGATCAACCATATTGTATTCCAGAAATATGTTTGAGGCTTCCCTTAGTAATTCCTTAACTTTTACGAATTTTTCGTTTGAATCTCCGATTATAACAAGAATTCTTGCTTCCATGAAATTCAATAGCGACCCACAAAATTTGTTAGGGATATCAATAGGACTAATGTCATTTATATATTTGTATGCTAGGTCAAAATCCCTTGACTCATACGCTGACAATATTTTGTATAAACCGGAGGTATATATAGCGCACCTTTGATTTGATGTGTATTTATCCTCATAACTTTGATGATCAAATTGGCTTAATTTTCCCCGTACTGCAAGCATTGTTAAATGTGCATAATATTCATCTAATACCTTTAAGGGGTCTATATGCCCTATACAAAGGTTTTCGGCAATAATTAAATGCCTCGTTGGGTATTTCTGCTTTAGCAGCATATTGTATTGTAAATGATGTTCTTGTTTATTTTCTAACTTTTTATATAATATATCTTTTATAATTGGATGCAGGAAGGATACAATTGAATAATCCGGTTTATCTTCCTTGACCAGACCAGTTTCAACACCAAACGATAAAGCATTAATTACTAAATCAAGTTCTGTATCAGTTAGCTTTGATAAATCATAAGCATTTATTATTGTACCGAGAATTGAAGCTACCTCCAAACAATTTATCTCGGTGGTATGATTGGCTAGGTGCTTGGATATCATCTCATCAAATATTTCAACAAGTCGTTCTGAAGTACAGCTTTGAGAAAGAATATCCTTATGAATATTGTTTTTATTAAAATATACTGATAGTGTGTTAGTTAATGCTAAGTCCCTGGAAGTAATTGAGGCTAATACTTTCATATCCTCTGCGGAATACTTATCCATATGATTAATGTCTTTCAAATAACTGAAATATGTAGCGTCATCAATTTCAACTTTGATATTGGAATCAGTGATATCGGCGAGCAAGCCGTTCTCCTCAAGCGTATTTTCAACTACAATAATCTTAAGCCTATTGTTAAAAGATTTATTAAGATCATTATTGATAAATAGTTGACGAATAAACCTCATCACTTGTTTATTCATATATTCACAGTTATCAAAAATCAAGTAATAATTGCGCTTATCCGATTTTTCGATAATTTTCATTAACGAAATAATAATATTAATTTCCTGATCGGAAAAGAAGTTATTCAATTTTTTTGAAACAGAAATAGACTTGTTGAATATTCTGAATAATATTTTTAGCGGACCTGCGAATGTTTTGATCTTATCCGTTTCCATTATGAAATTAGTTGACTCGGTTATATTTTTTATCCTATTGTCAAATGCGGAAGATAAAGAAATCATTGAAATTAAACTCTCATCTTCTTTATCAATCTCCTTAAATGCGAAATAGGATGAATAATCTGTTCCAAAAAAACGATTAACCAGTTCAGTTTTTCCTGAACCGATTGCGCCATATAATCTAACTATATTGCTACTTCTAAGCTTATTTACTATATTTTCATAGACTTCCTTTTGATATTCCGTTATATTCATAAAACCTCCGATAATTTAATATTATCTGCCTATAACCTTATACAATCATTATACTCCTAACCCAATGTAATTTCAATATTAACACCCAAAATACGTCGTTATGCACAAATTGACATTTTGAATATGTGCAATTCGACAAACAATTTATGAAAGGGTATAATGTTGATATAAAAACAAAAGGAGAAAAAACCATGATTCTACAAGAAGCTATCAGCACATATCTCGCATACTGCATTGAGCAGAAAACCCTTAGCCCCAAAACAACCAAAGCGTACCAGATAGACCTTCAGCAATTTGCTGAATTCACCCGGAACAAATATGACCGCGAGAATATCCGGAAATACATAACCCAGCTTCATAAGCAGTTCAAACCCAAAACTGCAAAACGGAAGATTGCTGCGCTGAAAGCGTTCACACATTATCTTATGGTTCAGGACATCATAGACATGAATCCATTCGATAAAATCGACACGTCGTTTCGCGAACCTATAATGCTTCCTAAAACTATCCCATTTAATATAATCAATGCAATTTTAGCTTCGGCGTACGGCTCGCTGAAGTTCTGCCGGACTGAATATTCCAGAAACTGCGCACTCCGCGATATTGCCGTGCTTGAAACTCTTTTTGCTACCGGAGCTAGGGTATCCGAAATATGCACCCTTACCCCCGACGCAATAGACCTGGAAAACCATACACTGAAAATTTTCGGCAAAGGCTCAAAAGAACGAATAATCCAGATTGAAAACCCCGATGTTCTGAAAGCGCTCAGCAACTATTTTGCCGTTTTTCAAGACGATATTTCCTGCGCGGGATTTTTCTTTGTTAATAAGCTGAAACATCGTCTGTCTGAGCAGTCAGTACGGGCAATGATAAACCGCTACGTTACGTCCATTGGGTACGAACGCCACATTACTCCGCATATGTTCAGGCATTCATTTGCAACCTTACTACTTGAAGAGGACGTGGATATCCGTTATATTCAAAGAATACTCGGGCATAGCTCCATTACTACAACACAGATCTACACTCATGTTGCCATGGCTAAGCAGAAGGAAATTTTATCTGTAAAGCACCCTCGGAACAAAATAAAACTTTGAAATGCTATAAAATTACTGTAATACGAAACCCCATTCCTGATAATCGAGATTTCTCAGAGCGGATTTATGATATTATTAAAGTACAGGCAGGAATGCTTGTGAAAGCTCCTTGAAAACTGAATAGCAAAGCAAACACATAAGTTGCAGAGCTGTGCTGTTTCTGACAGTCAAGCGCCAAGACATTCCTGCTTTCGATCTGATTTGGTATCTCATTATCCGTGACCACCTACTTTTTGCGCGAGAATAAAAGATACCGTGTCACCTGCCGACGGTTCGCAGGCACCCTAAACGCATAGGGTGTCCTTAAAGGAACGAGCGCATTTGCAGCCTGCAATATAATGATACTTCCGGTGACGGCAGAGTAACCCGCAGGGTTATTCGCCCACAGGAATGGGCAGAGGTGAGAGTCCTATGTGCGAATGCGTAACTACTCGCAGTTTGCTTTGAGAAGATATAGTCAGAAAAATGGGTCGGACTGTACGCAGAAAACGGAATGTCCGACCTGTTTTAGATTGTAGTCTGCTTACATAAGCCAATGGTAACGGTATTGGTTTATGTAAGCAAATTATAAGCGAGAAAGGAGCTTTCAATGGAAATTTGTAAGCCAAACAGCGAAATGAGCATGGAGGAAGTCGTTATTGGCAACACCACATACGTTGTGAAAACCAATGCCAAGAACGTTTCACCAGAATGTGTAAAGAAAACGGTTAAAAAAATTCTTTTCGGCACTTTAAAGCAAAAAAGTTAGAAAATCTATGGACAAACCCTACCAGCCATGATATAATATAAATAAGGTAATGTCTGCGTTTGTTCAAGCGGCGGGAGGAGGACATTTATGAACTTGAACAGCGCAATAACCGAAAGTGGTGCAGTCACCGCACTCTATTGTCGGCTTAGCTGCGATGATGATAACGAGGGCGAGAGCCTCTCGATTGAAAATCAGAAGAAACTGCTTACACAATATGCTGACGAAAAAAGGCTTTTTCAACACCAGATTTTATGTTGATGACGGAATATCCGGAACGACATTTGAGCGCGACGGTTTCAAGACTATGCTGAACGATGTTCAGAACGGCGAGGTCAAAACGGTTATAGTCAAGGATATGAGCCGTTTCGGAAGAGATTACATTCAAGTGGGTATGTACACGGAAATTTTATTTCCGCAGAATAACGTCCGTTTCATCGCAATTAACGACAGCTATGACAGTGCAAATGGCGACAACGACTTTATTCCGTTCAAGAATATCATGAACGAATGGTATGCTAAAGACACCAGCAAAAAAATCAAGGCGGTCAATCGGGCAAAGGCACGGGCTGGCGAACATCTTACTTCAAATGTGCCTTACGGTTATATCAAGAACCCTGATAACCCCAAGCAATGGATAATTGACGAGGAATCCGCCGATGTCGTTCGTGAAATATTTCAGCTTTGTTTACAAGGTCTGAAAATGAACCAGATAGCAAATATTCTTTGTGCGAGAAAGGTCTTGATTCCAACGGTTTACAAGTCTGTCAACGGAATCGTTAATCGTAATTTCAATGAGGAAACAAAATACTTTTGGAACAGCGATACGGTTTCTCGCATTCTTGCAAATCGCTGCTACGCTGGCGATACGGTAAACGGTAAAACCACAAAGAAATCTTTCAAAATCAAGAAACGTATTGATTTATCACCGGAGGAATGGCAAATAGTCCCGAACACTCATGAGGCGATAATCGAACGTGAAACTTGGGAGTTAGTTCAGAAGATCCGGCAAGGACGACGGCGTAATGTAAAGCATAACCACCAGATACCGGTTTTGTCGGGACATCTTTTCTGTGCTGACTGTGGGAGGAAACTGTACTACGTTAAGCCGCCCGAGCAGGCTGAATACTATTGCTGTTCTGGATACCGTAAGCGTACACATTCATGCACGGGACATCACATTAGGGCGGACGTTGTAGAGCAGATTCTGATACGTCAGATAAATGATGTAATGAAGTTCGTTTCAGAATATGAGGACGAATTCGTTCGTCAGGTCATGGAACGAGGAACGGCTGAACACCTAAAGCAGACCAGTTCACTGAAGAAAACCATTGACACAGCAAAGCGGCGTATTGAGCAAATCGACAGCGTAATCTCTCAGCTCTATGAGGACAAGGTTGTTGGGGAAATCACCTCTGAAATGTTCACAAAGCTCTCGGCAAAGTACATAGCAGAGCAGGAAGAACAGAGCGCCTCCTTTAAAGTGGCTCAAAAGGAGCTGGTGGCTCTTGAAGCGAAGAAAACGGATACGACAAAGTTTATCGACTTGGTAAGGAAATACTCGCAAATCACTGAACTTACACCGCAAATCCTCAACGAGTTCATCGACAAAGTGACCGTTCATCAAGCAGTTAAGGTTGACGGTAAACGCCGACAGGACATTGAGGTTTACTTTAACGGTGTCGGGCTGATTTCGTCCGACGCAGAAAAAAGCCCGAAACAACCGAGTGAACGGTCGTTTCGGACTTTGGCGGGATTATATATCCCTTAGACGCTCCCACATTTGCCGGGTCAAAAAATACTTCTATCCGCGCAAGTGTGCGGTTTGTCGGCAAAGCCGACAAACCGTGCGCGCGGCGCGGATGTTCGGCGGAAAAGTCCCAATGGGACTTTTTCGACGGTCAAAGGCGGGCAGCCCGAAAGCTGTCCGCCTTTGATTATTCAGCCTGGAATGAATCAGTTACCGGTATACTCGGAGAGTGTGATCTTGATATCCACCGACTTATCCCTGCCGCGGGAATCGGTTCTTACTACCGTTGCCGTAACAGTATCGCCCGGCTTCTTGTCCTTGAGTATCTCGGATACCTCGTCGACTGTGCGTACGTCGGTGCCGTTGATAGCTGTGATGGTATCGCCAACTACCAGACCGCTGGAGGCTATCGCCATATCCTGGTCGATATCAGTAACCACAAGACCCGGAGTCATGCCTCTGACCGCGCCTATATAGTCGCTTACCTGAACGCAGGTGATGCCGAGTATCGGTCTGCCGGAAACGTAGCCCTTGGTGATGAGATCGTTGATGACCGACTTTGCGTCGTTAATAGTGATCGCAAAGCCAAGATTCTCAGCGTTGTCGTTGATGAGCTTCATGTTAACTACGCCGACTACCTCGCCGTACATGTTGAACAGACCGCCGCCGGAGTTACCGCTGTTGATCGCCGTATCCGTCTGGATAGCGGAGATGCTGTTGTCGTCGTAAACCTGTCTGTTCAGACCGGAAACAACGCCCTTGGAAACGGATGTCTCAAGACCGAGCGGGTTGCCTATTACAACAACATCGTCGCCGAGGCTCAGCTTGTCGGAGTCGCCCAGTGCAGCGGCGGGGAGGTCGCTGTCGGGCTTGATCTTCAGCACTGCTAGGTCGGTGTCGGTGTCGGAGCCTAACAGATCTGCTTCGTACGCTGTGGAAACGCTGGTGCCGTTGTTCGGGTCGGTGGTGTTGACGTTGACTACCAGCTTTGTAACGGTGTAGTAGTCGTTCTCGGCAACATGCGCGTTGGTGATGATGTAGCCGTCCTTAGAGATGATGATGCCGCTGCCCGCGCCGTAGAGAGTCTCCTGACCGCGGTAGTTTACATAGACCTCAATATATACGATGGAATCCTTGACTGCGGATACCAGGTCTCTTGTGTAGGCGTATGTGCCGTCGCTGTTGCGCTCGGCAGTTCCGGAGGATGTGTGGTCGACAACGCCGGACTGAAGCGTGTTCAGTACGTCCTGCGCGCCCTCGGGGACGCTGCTTTCGGAAGCGCTGGTGCTTGTGGTGCTGTCCGCAGAGGAGCTTACGCTCTCGGACTGGGAGGCTCCGCCTATCAGGAGCTGGCTCGCCTTGTTAGCCGCGAAGGCTCCGCCGAATCCCGCGCCGCCGCAGAGTACCGCTATCGCTGCCACGATGGCTACGATCTTTCCGGTGCGGTGGGTCCTGGGCTTCTTCGGGGGCTGCTGTTCGGTGAAGTTCATTTCGGGCTGTGTATTCTGAGCGCTCTGTACGTTCTGGGCGTTCTGTGTATCATGAAGTTCCTGTGTATTCTGTGTTTCGTTCATGCCGTTATAGTCATACATAAATCATTCGTCCTTTCTTTCAGACCGGATATGTAGGGGAGGATTCCCGGATTTCCGTATCTCCCTTGCTGTGATTAAATTATATCAGCCTAATGTGTCGATACGGTGAAACAAATTTGAATAATCAATTAAATAAAGCTGACGAAAATGGTAAAAAACCGGCGGGAAAATTCGCACTTTTCCCGCCGGCTGTGAATATTCGTCAGCCCATGCTTGCGGGAGCCTCGCTCATCGAGGGAGCCTCGTGACCCTTCACGGCTCTGTCAGCCGCAAGGGCGATGGCGCACTCAAGGCGCTTCTTCTGCATTTCACAGGCGATCTTGTAGGGCTTCTTCACGTCGCCCTCGTAGATGAAGCTGTTAGCGTTGCATCCGCCGGAGCAGAAGAACTTCGCCCAGCAGCTGCGGCAGCCTTCCTTGCTGTAGACGTGTACCTTCGAGAAATATGTCTTGATATCGTCGTTGAATGTTCCGTCATAAAGGTTGCCCATTTTCCACTGCTCTATTCCAACGAACTGGTGGCAGGGGTAGATATCGCCGTGAGGCTCCACCGCAACGTAGTCGTTGCCGCAGCCGCAGCCGCGCAGGCGCTTTATCGCGCAGGGACCGGCGTTGAGGTCCACCATGAAGTGGAAGAAGTTGAACTTGTCCTCGGTGCGGTTCGCCATGACGTCGCACAGCTTGTCGTATTCGGAGAATACGCGGGGGAGATCCTCCTCGTTGATGGCGTAGGGCATCGAGGGGTCGGTAACCACCGGCTCAGCGGAAAGCTGAACGAATCCCAGATCGCGCATTGCGAGGATATCGTCGGTGAAATCGAGATTATACTTTGTGAAGGTCGCGCGGACGTAGTAGTCCTTGGTTCCGCGGTTCTGAACCAGCTTCTGGAACTTCGGCACGATGATGTCGAAGCAGCTCTTGCCGTTTATGGTCTTGCGGATACGGTCGGTGACCTCGCGGCGGCCGTCGAGGGAGAGCACGCAGTTGCTCATCTCGCGGTTGATGTAGTCTATCTTCTCATCGTCGAGCAGGATACCGTTGGTGGTTATCGTGAAGCGGAAGCGCTTGCCGTGCTGCTTCTCGATGGAGCGCGCGTATTCAACGGTCTGTACTACCGTATCCCACGCCATGAGAGGCTCGCCGCCGAAGAAGTCAAGCTCGAGCTGCTCGCGGTTGGCGGAGCGCTCGATAAGGAAGTCGATAGCCTTCTTGCCGGTCTCGGGGGTCATAATGCAGCGCTCGCCGCCGAAGTCGCCCTGCTGCGCGAAGCAGTACTCGCAGCGGAGGTTGCAGTCGTGGGAAACGTTCAGGCACATGGACTTTACCGGGGACTTGACCATTGTGTCGCTGTACTTTTCGTAGTCGTCCTCGGCGAAGAGCGCGCCGTCCCTGTAGAGCTGGTAAAGCTCGGCGTAGCTCTCGCGCACTTCGTTTTCGGAGTACTTCGGAAGCTTTGCGGGGAGGTCAGCGGGCATTTCCTCGGTCATGGGGGCGTCAACGAAGTCGAGCATGTCGTACGCGCAGTCGTCGGGGAGGTGGACAGCGCCGCTGTTGACGTCGAGCACTATGTTGTAGCCGAGCTGTTTGAACTTGTGTATCATCGGAATTTCGCCTTTCTATGTAAATATCTTTCTGTGCGGTGATCGCTGCGGCATAGTCCGGAAACGGGGACATATGCGCGGAACGCGATATACAAACCGGTGTGATCATATCAAAAAAACTGGGCGGAACAGTTCCGCCCATCGTGTGTAATATCGGTGGATATTACTTTTCAGACTCACATTTCTGGTTTGCAACTGTGCAGGAAGTCTTGCAAGCAGACTGGCAGGAGCTCTGGCACTTGCCGCAGCCGCCCTTAACAGCGGAAGCCTTCAGGTTAGCCTTGTTGATGGTTGTGATGTGCTTCAAATCAGACACCTCTTTCGTGATTGATTGCAGGGTATTTTCCTGCGATTATTAACAGTATACCATATTTCTACGAATATTTCAAGGGGAAACGCGAAGTTTTTTCAACTTTTTATTATTACAGCATGCCGGGAGCGGATTTGTCAACATTTCTTATTTTCTTATTTGATAAGGAATTGCATGACGAGCTCCGCGGCAAGCACTCCGCCGCAGGCGGAAAGCGCCACTATCAGCAGTCCTCTGTTGAACAGAGCCGCAATGAGCGCCGCCGCGAATCCCACGCACGCGGTTAACACCGACCCGGTGCTGAAGAATATCCCCGGGATAGTCATGGCGGTCAGCACCGCATAGGGTACGTAATACAGGAAGCTCAGCACAAACGGCGAGGTTATCTTCCTGCGTATCGCCGCAAGCGGGAGCATTCTCACAAGGTAGGTCACGAGAGCCATCGTAAGTATGCTCAGGCACAGATATAATGTATCAGTCATCAGCTTCACCGTCCTCCGTGGGTTTCGGGAAGAACAGCGCTCCCAGCGCCGCGGCGATGACCGTGCAGATTATCACCGAGAATCCCGAGGTTATGCCGCTGAATACCGGCACGAACTTGATTACGCAGGACAGAGCCGCGGCAATCGCAGCGACCGCAAGCACGCCCTTGTAGCGCTTGGCAGGCGGAACCACTATCGCGATGAACATTCCGTAGATTGCAATGCCGAGCGCCAGCGTAACTATCTCCGGCAGGACGTTTCCGAGCATCGCGCCGGTCGCCGTGCCCGCCGCCCACATTATGTAGGGAAGCGTGATAAGCCCGTACATATACGCCGGTGTGACCTCGCCGGGCTTAACGCTGGCGACTGCAAACACCTCGTCGGTCACGCCGAACGACGTGGTGAGCCGGTGGAACAGATTGTAATTCTTGCTGAGCTTCTGGCTGAGCGAAAGGCTCATGAGCGAGTAGCGCAGATTGATAATGAGCTGAGCCAGCGCTATTTCGAACAGACCGCCTCCGGCGGCGATGGCGCCTATCCCGGCGACCTGACCGGCTGAGGTCAGGCAGGTCATGGAAATGAGTATCGCGGCTAACGGCGGGATTTTCATTCCCACCGCGGTAATGCCGAACGCAAAGGATACCGAAAGATATCCCAGCCCTATCGGAAGCCCGTCCTTAAGCCCCTGGAGATAATCCGAACGGCTCCCCTTTACTTTATTTGTTTTCTCTGACATAATTCTCCCTTTTCCGCAGGTCATATTGACAACTTTATTATTTTAGCACAATCCCGGGAATAAATCAATACAAAATATACGGACTTCCGCAATTTATTACATATATAATTCACAAAAATTCCGGTCGGCTCTTGCAATTATTAAAGAAAAATGCTAAAATGATAATATGTGCTGAAAAGCATTACAAAAACGAATACAAATAAAAAGGAGAAAACAAATGGGAAACATTTTCGTAATTATCGCATTTGTGGCTTATGCCCTTGTTATTCTCGGAATAGGAATTTTTTCCTACAAGAAATCCAAGAGCATGAACGATTACTTTATAGGCGGGCGGCAGCTCGGAAGCTGGACAACGGCTATTTCAGCCCAGGCTTCGGATATGAGCGGCTGGCTGCTGATGGGTCTGCCCGGCGCGATCTTCGTCAGCGGGCTGACTGAAAGCTGGATCGCGATAGGTCTTTTCATCGGTACATACCTCAACTGGAAGATACTCGCGGCAAGGCTCCGTAAGATGTCCTACGCCGCCGGCGACGCCATCACTATCCCGGAGTACTTCCAGAAGCGCTTCTTCACGCAGAATCCCATTATACGCTTCGCGTGCGCGGCAATTATTTTCGTGTTCTTCCTTATCTACACCGCTTCCGCATTCAGCAGCGGCGCCAAGCTGTTCAACTACATGTTCGGCACGGATTACACGCTTTCCCTTACCATCGGCGCGCTCATCATCATTTCCTACACCTTCCTCGGCGGATTCTTCGCGGTCTGCTGGACTGACCTCATTCAGGGTCTGCTGATGTTCGCGGCTCTGGTCGTAGTTCCGCTGGTGTGCATTATCCAGACTCCGGACGTTTCCGCAGTACAGTTCCTCAACGCTGACGGCGCTGTTATCTCCAACTACCTCAACCTCTTTGAGAACGTAAACGGCGACATCGCATGGACCACTATCCTTTCCGGTCTGGCGTGGGGTCTCGGCTACTTCGGAATGCCGCATATCCTGGTCCGCTTCATGGCTATAAAGTCCAGCGACCTCATCAAGAAGTCGCGTATAATCGCGACCATCTGGGTTTTCATTACCCTCGGCGCGGCTGTGCTGGTCGGAATTTTCGGCTACATCTTCCTGAACTCCGCAGGCAACGAGGCTATGCTGGCTGAATTCAACGCCATCGGCGACGCGGAAAGGATCTTCATGTTCCTCAGCGGTAAGCTCCTGCCCGGTATCATCGCGGGCATCGTGCTCGCGGCTATCCTGGCGGCTATAATGAGCACCGCGGATTCCCAGCTCCTCGTGACCGCTTCCTCTGTGAGCAACGATATGTTCAAGCTCTTCAAGAAGGACGCCAAGGAAAAGACCCTCATGTGGATCAGCCGCGGCACCGTTATTGCAGTCGCAGTCATTGCGTACATCATCGCCCTCGACCCGAACAGCTCGGTAATGGGTCTGGTTTCCTACGCATGGGCAGGCCTCGGAGCGGCGTTCGGTCCGGCTATGCTGCTCTCGCTGTTCTGGAAGCGCATGACCATGAACGGCGCAGTTGCCGGTATTATCTCAGGCGGCGCGTCCGTTGTCATCTGGGAAACTATCCCGATGATCCCCGCAGACGGCGCGTTTGTAAGTCTCTCCGCTGCAACCGGTATCTACTCGCTGCTGCCTGCGTTCATTATCGCGCTGGCTGCCGTAATTGTCGTGTCCCTCTGCACCAAGGTCGACAGGCAGAAGGTCGACGAGCTTTTTGCAAGGGCTAACGCTAAGGAGACCGAGGCTCAGGCTATCGGGGAATAATCAAGATATCTGTTTATAAAGCAATGGGCTGCATTCGTGCAGCCCATTGTTTTTAGTTGCGGTTAGTTCTCGCTGATAAATGGAAGGATCTCTTTGTCAAGGTCGAATACGGTGATTTCAATATTCTGGTCGTATGTTGTTATCCATTCATTGTGCTTTTTGTGTCTGCTGAAAAGCACTTCATTGTCCTCAGACGGTGTGATTGGACAACTCAGTTCATAAATATGTTTGAAGCCTTTCAGATCATTATAAACTTTCTGATAGTCAATGCTGGAATCACCATTTTCATAGGTCAGTGAATGGTCGGAATAAAACCAGAAATCAGCTTTATGTATTGAGTAGAAACTGTATTCTGGAAGATAAGCCTCGTATGCAGGCGATATTTCAGTTGCCATTTTAACAAACACGGCGTCATCTGGTAATGAGGTTTTGACATATTCAGCGGCTGACTTTGAATAGCTGTAGTCCATAAAATAATCGCGAATTAGCTGAAAGCTGCCCATTGGAATGGTGGCGGCAGTATAAATTGATAACAGAATCAGCGTTGCTTTATCAAATTGCCTGTCTATTCCTCTGAACCATATAAAGAAGCGTTTGCCCAAGCCCGACATATTTTTATCACACGGTTTTGGTTCTTTATAAACTGGCGTTTCTGTTTCAAGAGCAAACCAGTATATAATCAGACATGTAAATATAAACAAGGCGCTGCGAGTAGGTGCTGTATACCAAATAACGCAGCATATCACTGAATAAACGCCTGTAAATACGAGCATTACAATAAAATGCTTTCTGTAATGCCTGAAAAAAATCATTGCGCATACCATGACAAGCCCTATGCATGCTCCAAGCGTCCAGCTGATGGTGGGTGACAGAAAAGGAAGCTGCTGATTAAACACTGCGTCAGCTGTTATCGTTCCGACGGTTTTGATCAGGCTGTCAAAAACAGTTAATAAATTCAGATTTTCAGTTTTGGAAGCAGTCAGTTCGTTTGTGCTCAGGCATCCCAGAAGCGGCACTATCAGCATGATAACTCCGACGCCCGCAATTGCAAGGCCGGCAAGCCGCAGAATGTTCATTTTCCCTGAAGATGTTTTCCACAGTTTGAACAGGTCGATTATCATGTAGATACCGAGTATTCCGACCAGACCTGACATCATGAGGTGCGTATTTGCAAGGAGCGCAATAAGCAGTCCGTAGACGACAGGGCGGCGGTTTCTGTCCTTGTAGACGATGGCAAGCAGCACAAGTATCAGCAGAATGAGGCAGTATACGCGCGACATCACGCTGTTGTAAAATATCAGGCTGCCGGAAAACAGCACAATGCCTTTAAGCAGCGGTCTGAACGGAGCCTTCCATAGAAGAAGCCCGGCAGCCACGCCGGAAATAAACCAGCTTATGAACGGAAGGATATCCGCCGGAAGCCCCGCCTTGGCAAACGGGTAGAGGACAAAGTGCCAGAGCGGCGGGTGGCCTTCATATTTCATGAAGTCGATGATACCGGAAATATCGTTGTATTTTGCGATATTCCACGCCTGCGCCTCGTCGTACCATATTTCGTGGCGGGCGGCGCCGATGAAGGTCAGCGCAAGGTAGACAATGAACAGGCAGAGCAGGATAATGCTGCTTTTCGGTATGCTTCGCTTTCCTGAAGCGACAGTATCGGTCATTGCTTTTGCTCCTTTGCTTCCTCGTGGTATTCCTTCTCGGTGTTGACGCTCCAGACGCTCTCGCGGTCTCCGGTGCCGGAGATTATCGAGCGGGCGGCGTTCATCGCAGTCAGCATGGAGTGATCCATGTTGTTGTAGCGGTGCTGGCCGTTTCTGCCTATGCAGTAGAGATTATCGAAGCTGTCGAGGTACCCGCGCACCTTCCCGAACTCCTTGTAGGTGCCGAAGTACGCCGGGTAGGCCTTCTTCACCTTGGTGGTGAAGCTGTCTGCGATGTTCTCGCGCTTTATTATGCCGATCTGCTCCAGCTCCTTTGAGGCGAAGTCGATGAACTCCTCCGGGGGAGTGTTCCACATTTCGTCGCCCTCGGTGCAGAAGTACTCAAGCCCCACCCAGACGTGCTTCGTGTTGTCGTCCACCATATAGGGCGACCAGTTGTTGAATATCTGGAGCCTTCCGAGCTTTACCTCGCGCTCCTGAATGTATATCCAGCAGTCCGGGACTATGTTGTTGATGGTCGGGGTCTTGGTCTTGTTCTGGATCTCGAGCCGGTCGAGCAGCAGACCTACGGTGATGAAATCCCGGTAGGGAAGCTCCGACGCGATGTGCAGTATGTCCTCCGGCACGTTCGGGAGAGCCTGCACCAGATCCTTGACCGCCATCGAGGAAACAAGGAAGTCGCATTCGATGGTGCGCTCCTTGCCGAAATCCGGGGAGCCGCTGTCGGTGCAGCGCACGGTCACGGATCTCACGGAGCCGTTTTCCGCGTTTACGCGCACGACCTCGTGCTGCATGAGAAGCTCCGCGCCCTTTTCGCGGTCTATCTCTGCCATGCGTTCCCAGAGCTGACCCGGGCCGAATTTCGGGTAGTAGAATTCGTCGATGAGCGAGGTCTCGACGTTGTTCTTGTTTTTCTTGAACGGCTTGGAAAGCGCGGAGGTTATGACCTTCCACACGGAAAGCCCCTTGACGCGCTGAGCGCCCCAGTCCGCGGCGATGTTTGACGGGTGCACTCCCCAGAGCTTTTCGGTATAGTCCTCGAAGAACATCTGGTAGAGCGGCTTACCGAAGCGGTTTATGTAGAAATTCTCAAGCGAGGTCTCCGGGAGCTTGTGGATAACGCTGCCGAGATATCCGAAGCCCGCCTTCATCGTGTTGACGAATCCCATGTTGATGAAGGTCGCGGGTTTCAGCGAGATGGGGTAGTCGAAGAAGCGCTTGCGGAAGTATATCCGGGACAAGCGGGTACGCGCAAGGAAAACGTTGTCGATTTTGTCCGGGTCTATCTCCGGGTCGTCGGAGAAGGTGTGGGTCCTGCCGAGCACCTTGTCGTCCTTTGAGGGCGCGCCCTGAAGCGGGAGGATATCCATCCACAGCTTCATGACCTCCTTGTTTTTCGAGAAAAACCTGTGGCCTCCGATGTCGATACGGTTCCCGTTGTACCGCGCGGTGCGGGATATTCCGCCGATGAATTTGCTGGCTTCGATTATTATGGGGTGATATTCGCTGCTTTCATTCAGCAGGGTGTATGCGGCGGTAAGTCCCGCAGGACCCGCGCCGATGATTACTACATTTTTCATTTGGTTTCAATTTTTCCTTTTCTGTCAAATATCAGTACCTTTCGTCCGACGTAATTCCATACAAGGACGATGGCGGCGGCGGCTATCTTTACAATAAGGTAGCTTATATGCAGCAGCTCGGTCCCGAGGTACATTATAAGTTCTGTCAGCCCCAGCCCGATCACGCCGACCACGGTGAAAATCAGGAATGCCGCCACGCTCTTACCGCTGCCGCGGTTGTCCTTTCTGCGGAATACGAACGTCAGCGAAAGCACGTAGTTCACGATCAGGCCTACGATGAATCCCGCCGCGGTTGAGATGAACAGCTCCCACGGAGTTCCTCCGGTGAGTATCAGCTCCTGAAACAGGAACAGCGTGCCGTAATCCGCCAGGAATGCGATACCGCCTACAACGGCGTATCTGAAGAATTCCCAGAACAGGCTCAGCAGTTTCCTGCGCTTATCTTCTGTCATCTGTTTTCCCCCATTATTTGAGATATGTTAATTATACCACTTTTCAACATGACTTTCAATATACAGAAAACAGGCGGTTTCAAAATCGTTTTATTAGACATATCCGCAAGCGCGTTTTTGTGGATTTTTCAGACGGGTGTGAATGGACTTGTAATATCAGGTGTAATATATTTGTTCAATGTTTACATAATCTTTTGTGCAAAATGTGTAAAAAGGATGAAATTTCATAAAGGGTATTGTATATTTGCGATAAATATGTTACAATGTATACAGACAAGTTAACAGGCTCGCGGGACGAAAGTCCGGGCGGTCCTGCTGATTTGCTTTAAAATCCCGGTTTGCCGGGCGGCGGCGTATGCTGCGGCTCGTCCGACCCGAAAGGAATGATCAGTATGAAAGTAACCATCACCGCTAAGAAGCTCACAATCAACCAGTCGTTCACCGACTATGCGACCCAGAAGCTCAGCGCAAAGCTGGACCGCTTCTTCCCCGAGGAGGCAGAGGCTAAGATCACCCTCGAGGAGCGCCGTGAACTTATCATTCTTGAGCTTACGGTAAAATATAACGGTATCATCTACCGTGCAGAGCAGTCCGCGAAGGACAAGAACGACGCCCTCGACGTAACCGTTGACCGCGTTATCCGCCAGATCAGAAAGCAGAAGACCAAGGTTGAAAAGAGCCTGCGTACAGGCGCGTTCGAGGGTCTTGCACCCGAGGCAGAGGAGAAGGAGTACGAGGTCATTCGCGAGAAGAAATTCCACCTCCGCCCGATGTCCGTTGACGAGGCTATTCTTCAGATGAACCTGCTCGACCACACGTTCTTTATGTTCAAGAACGCAGACACCGGCGCTGTAAACGTAGTCTACAAGCGCGACGAGGGCAACTATGCGGTTCTGGTTCCCGAGGGATGAGCAGCACAGGAAACAAGGCGTTAATACTTAAATAGCAATCAGCTCCGCCGGGATTTCCTGCGGAGCTTGAATGCTGATTAGGGCATTTGCACAAAAAAGTTGAAAAATCTTTGTGCAAATCACCGCCCTTGTAATGTAAACGATTTACTGCTATAATATAATCAAGGCAACCGGGAAAAGCCCGGAAAAACCGTAAATTAGCCGGAGAACCGGCAGAAATATCAGAATGATGGAGGAATACCAATGAACTACGGTCATTTCGACGAACTCAATAAGGAGTATGTCATCACCCGTCCGGACACACCTTCCGCATGGGCTAACTACCTCGGCGACCCCGAGTACGGCGCTATCATCTCCAACAACGCAGGCGGCTACAGCTTCGTAAAGAGCGGCGCTAACGGTCGTGTTATCCGCTACCGCTTCAACGGCGTAGGCACCGACACCCCCGGCAGATACGTATATCTCCGCGACCTCGAGACCAACGACTACTGGTCCGCTTCCTGGGCGCCCGTATGCAAGCCTCTCGATCAGTTCAAGAGCGAGTGCCGCCACGGTACCGCTTACACCGTTATCACTTCCGAGTACAAGGGCGTTAAGTCCGAGGTTACTTACTATGTTCCCCAGGGCGCTACATACGAGGTATGGGCTGCTAAGGTAACAAACACTTCCGATAAGCCCAGAAAGCTCGCTGTTACCGGCGTATGCGAGTTCGTCAACGACCCGAACTACGAGCAGGATCAGGTAAATCTTCAGTACACTCTGTTCATCACCCGCACCTACTTCAAGGGTAACTATATCCACCAGATGCAGAACGAGATCTACAATCCGAACAGCGGCAGATTCCTCGGTCTGGCTGGCGCTAAGGTAGACGCTTACTGCGGCGACAGAGATTCCTTCGTAGGCACCTACAGAAGCTACTCCAATCCGAAGGGCATCGAGGAAGGTCTGAAGGGCGACCTCAACTACAACACCAACTCCGTTGGCGCGCTCGAGAGCGACATCGTTCTCCAGCCCGGCGAGACCAAGGAGCTTACATACGTCCTCGGCGGTCAGAAGACCGAGGCTGAGATCACCGAGATCATCAGCAGATACGAGAAGTCCGGCGCGGTAGAGGCAGAGCTTGCACAGCTCAAGAACTACTGGCACAGCAAGCTGGACAACCTCCAGGTAAACACCCCCGACAAGAACTTCAACAACATGGTCAACACATGGAACGCATACAACTGCTTCATCACCTTCATCTGGTCCAGAGCGGCTTCCTTCCAGTACTGCGGCCTGAGAAACGGTTTCGGCTACCGCGACACCGTTCAGGATATCCAGGGTATCATTCACCTTGCGCCTGAGATGGCAAAGAAGCAGATCGTGTTCATGCTGTCCGCGCAGGTAACTAACGGCGCGGGTCTGCCGCTGGTTAAGTACGACCACAAGGCGGGTCAGGAGAACCACCCCGACGAGAACGACGAGAACTCCGTATACGCGAAGCAGACTGGTCACCCCAGCTACCGTGCAGACGACGCTCTGTGGCTGTTCCCGACCGTTTACAAGTACATCTCCGAGAGCGGCGATTCCGCGTTCCTCGACGAGGAGATCCTCTACGCTAACGACGGCGAGAAGGGCACCGTTTACGACCACCTCAAGAGAGCCATCGACTTCTCCATGAACCACCTCGGCAACCACGGCATGCCCGCAGGTCTGCACGCTGACTGGAACGACTGCCTCCGTCTCGGCAAGCAGGGCGAGTCCACCTTCGTTGCATTCCAGCTCGTATACGCTATCAAGATCCTGCGCACCTACGCAGTTGAGAAGAACGATACAGACTACATCAAGTACCTGGACGAGATCGGCGCTAAGCTCGATACTATCCTCTCCGCCTGCTGGAACGAGGACAGATGGATCCGCGGCTACAAGGAGGACGGCGCCATCATCGGTCAGCGCACTGATCCTGAGGCTTCCATGTGGCTCAACCCGCAGAGCTGGTCCGTTATCTCCGGCTTTGGCACAAAGGAGCAGCAGGAGAAGGCTATGGACAGCGTTTATCGCGAGCTGAACACTCCGTACGGCGCAATGGTAATGTACCCGCCTTATGTAAAGCACGGCTTCCCCGGAGCGCTCATGCAGTGCTTCAACAAGTGCACCAAGGAGAACGCAGGTATCTTCTCCCAGCCGCAGGGCTGGCTTATACTGGCTGAGTCCAAGCTGGGTCACGGCAACCGCGCTTACCAGTACTGGACTGAGGCGGCTCCCGCTACCTACAACGACAACGCAGAGCACAGAGTGCTCGAGCCGTACGTATACGGTCAGTTCGTTGAGGGCAAGGACAGCCCGTTCGCAGGCCGCGCACACGTTCATTGGCTGACCGGTACCGCTTCCACCGTTATGGTTGGTACAACTGAGGGTATCCTCGGTCTGAACCCCGAGACCAAGGGTCTGGTGATCGACCCGTCTATCCCCTCCGAGTGGAAGGAATACACCATGGAAAAGACCTTCCGCGGCAAGAAGCTCCACGTTACCGTAAAGAACCCGAACGGTTCCGAGCACGGCGTGAAGTCCGTTACAGTCAACGGCGAGAAGATCGAGGGCAAGCTTATCCTCGATTCTATCCTCAAGGCTGAGAACGACGTTGTAATCGAGATGTAATTCTAGATAGAAAAATCCCCCGTTCGTATGAGCGGGGGATTTTTTTAGAGGTTACCTTATGTTATTTCAGTCTGACAACATTTGACCACTTTCCGTATATCCGCTTTCCTCCAACGGTAATGTACGGGCGTATCCTGAACCTGCACCCGGATTTGGAAGTCCATTTAACCTTCAGGCTCAGCTTGTGGTTTTGAATGTCCGCAAGCTTTGTGAATTTACCCTTGCCCTCAGCCGCCTGTACCTCATAATTGGGGTATATACCGCCTGGCCTTGACCATGTAAGCGTGGCGCGGTTTTCATTTTTGACCTTACGTCCCTTTAACGTGGACTTCGGCGGAAGTATCTTGAATTTCAGCGTCTTTGTGCCTTTGAAGCTGTTTATTCCGGTTATGCGCACAGACGCTATGCCAGGTGTTACAGCGTCCTGATAATCTACCGTGTAGTCGTAACCCTCGTTGAGCGTACGATCCTCGTATTCTGCCTCTATGACGGGTGTGAACGGCTTTCCGGTGTAGGTCACAGTGGGGAGCGCCTTGAACTTGCAGCCGCTTATATCGTGCTCCTCGCCCGGTCTAAGGACCAGCGTGGAATATTCGTAGCTTCCGTCTACAAGTGTACCGGCACTGAGAATGTTATACCTGAACTGACAGGTAACGCTCTTGGCAGCCTGCTCGAATACCCACTCGCTGCTCTTTCCATAAAGCATGCCGACAACATCGCCGTTTTCAGTGGTGCCTGTCCATATGTCAACCGAATCGTCGGTAGCGCAGTCGCACTCGATTATATATCCGTTGGCTCCGTCGCCGCCGAAGAATCCGAACGTCGCCGACGTACCGAACGCGTCGTCCCACTCATCAATATAGTAATCGTCAAGCTTCACGCCGAAACTGATTCCGGCTCTTCCGGTTTCAGCGTAAGCCTGCTGATAAATGTCGTACTTTTCCTTTGGAACGGTGAAAATTATGCTGGTGCAGTCCGGAATCACTCCCGTCCTGACCGTCACACCGGGCTGTGAGAAGTCGAGGTCGTCCGGAAGCGTCAGAGCGGCTTCTGCGGTATTCTCTCCTGAAACTGCTCCGGACGGCTCCGTCTGCTCTTCTGCGAAAGTTTCCATCGCTGAAGCCGCTGCCAGGAATACCGCAAGTACCGCGGCCGTTAATCGCTTGAATTTCATATTACCTACCTCCATTGATTTAATGTTACCAACATTATACACCGTTTGTTTTCGTTTGTCAATAAAAATTCGGTTGGGTATGCAAAAAAACTCCCTGCCGAAGCAGGGAGTTTATATCGTTAATCAATATTGTGAAGCGCCTTGTAGATGTCCTGCATCTGCTGGTCGGTGGAGGCGATGGTCTCCGCGCAGTCCTTGAGCTGCTGCGCAAGGTCAGCTGACACCACGCTGTCGGTCTTGTATTTGAGGTCGTGCTCCAGGGTCGCCCAGAAGTTCATTGCGATGGTGCGTATCTGAACCTCCACGTGGACAAGCTCCTTTTTTTCGGAGAGGTACACCGGAGTCTCAATAACCAGGTGCAGACTGCGGTAGCCGTTTGGCTTGGGGTTCTGTATGTAGTCCTTGCGCTTGATGAGCTTCACGTCGTCCTGCGCGGTCAGGAGGTCTGCCACGGTGTAGATATCGTCGATGTAGTTGCACACTACGCGGACGCCTGCGATGTCGTTCAGCTCGCGCTTTGCGTTATCGCAGCTGAACGGTATTCCCTTGCGGTTGAGCTTCTCAAGAATGCTCTGCGGGGATTTCACGCGGTCCTCAAGGTGATGTATCGGGTTGTGGTCGTATTTCGTCTTGAATTCGCTGTCGAGTATCTCAAGCTTGGTCTTTACCTCGCGGATCGCGGACTCGTAGAGATGCTCAAGCTCCATGAACTGGTAGAGCTGGTCCATAACGCGCTGCTGTGCGTCCGCAGGGAGAAGCTGCTGTACAGGCTCAAGCTCGAATGTTTTCTGTTTTTCTTTCATTGCGTATCCTTTCACAAGCGTACAATAATATTATATCAGCAAATGTGATAAATTTGATAATGTTCGTGTGAAATTATTATGAAATATTACTTGTTTGCTTCGTCCTGCATACTATTCAGGAGCGCCTCTATGTCAGCCTGGGACATCTTGCCGCCGGATGGCGCGGAGGATTCAGCAGGCGCAGGTTCGGGAGCGGGAGCAGCAGGTTCGGAAGGTTCAGCGGGCGCGTTAGCTGCAAGCAGCTTCTCAATGTCCTCCTGGGACATCTT
>OGIK01000994.1_pt1 | contig 29853 bp, 27 predicted proteins | sample 1571781 | NCBI WGS metagenome assembly OGIK01 (sample SAMEA2581956, study PRJEB24529) | metagenome | biome: Human gut stool | place: China | collected 2011
CTCTCTATATCATCCAATGTCACACCTGCTGCAATCTGGTCAAGTTTCGGCGCTTCCAATCCCTGGGCTACATTCCCCGCCATAGCCGTGGCATGGAGTTTCACGAATGAAAAGTTCTTCAAGTGGGCGCCAATGAGTAGCGGTAAGCTGCGTTTGTCCTGGGGTAAGAATGGAAACCGGGATATCGGTATTTACCAAGCCTTGTCCCAATTGCATGGAGGTACGGCCGGCAAATATACTTATGTCACTCCACAAGGGAGTCTGTATGAAGTGTCTTCATTGCAGATTGAAAGAATGTCCAATACGGATTTGAAATGGGAAACTACCACATCCTGGAATGTCGGTCTGGACTTCGGTTTCCTGAATGACCGTATCAATGGTAGCATTGAATGGTACCATATGCCTACAACGGACTTGTTGGTAGACAGAAGCTTGCCGAATTTCACAGGTTATGCAAATATCGTAACCAATCTGGGACAGGTTAATAATGAAGGGTTTGAATTCTCATTGAATACGGTTAATATCCGCAATAAGAACTTTACCTGGTCTTCTACATTCGGGCTTTCACACAACAAGAATACGATTAAGCATTTGTATTACCGTTACGAAGATGTATTGAACGAGGCCGGAGAAGTGGTAGGAAGTAAAGAAGTGGACGATGTGAACAGGGGCTGGTTTGTAGGGAAAGATATTTCGGCCATTTGGGATCATGAATTCATCGGCATCTGGCAGGAAGATGAAGCGGAAGAAGCCGCAAAGTACGGGCAGCAACCGGGTGATGCAAAAGTCAGGGATGTGAATGGAGATTATAAGATTACCCAGGAGGATAAGGTCTTCTTAGGTCAGGAAACACCTAAGTTCAGATGGTCGTTCAGAAATGAATTTACTTTGTTCCGGAATTGGGATATTTCTCTCAATCTTTATTCTCAGATGGGACATAAGCAAAGTACAACGGAATATCTGAACTTCTTTGATAATCTGGGTGATTATTCGAATACCTATAAGCGCGAATACTGGACTCCTGAGAACAAATCAAATTCGTATGCCCGTCTGAAGTCGACACGTCCTTCGAATATCAACCCCAAGAAGGTGATAAACAAAGGCTTTATCCGCCTGGAGAATATTTCTGTTTCTTACAGGGTGCCCCAACAGTTTGCACGGAAACTGATGGCTAAAGAGATCAGTATATACGGAACTGTCAGGAATGTGGCTGTCTGGGCCTTTGACAAAGAGTGGGATTATTGGGACCCGGAAACAAAGGGACTTCTCCCCAGAACATTTACTTTCGGTGCAAGTATAACATTTTAATTAAATAACTATCATGAAAACAAATCTAATAAAAGCGATATATCTGACCTTCGGGTTATCTTCATTAGCATTAACGGGGTGTTCGGACAGTTGGCTGAAACCGGAACCATTATCATTTTATGAACCCAGTGTGACGTTATCCACCAAAGAAGGGTTGGAAGCTGCGCTCACTACCTGCCACAGACAGATGCGTTATTATTATATGGAGGATAACGGGCCTGCATTGGCTACGGAAATGATATTCTCGGATGTGGCTGTAACGGCTGTATCCGACTTTAGCGGGTGCCAGGACATCCTTTCGAATGTGACTCCTATTTCTGAGAACAATTGGTTCGGTACGAATATGATTAATTGGTTCTGGAATATGGGTACACAAGGTATCAGCTTTGCCAATGTGGTGATTTCGCGCATTTCCGAGTTGGATTTGGACCAGACCACCAAAGAACAGATGCTATCCAGTGCTTATTTCCAGCGTGCCTGGCGTTACTATCATCTGATTTTCCAGTTTGGTGATATCCCCTTCCTGTCGAAAGAAGTCACGACTCCGAAGCTCGACTTTCGTTCCACAAAGATGGAAGTGGTTATCGAGCAAATGATTAAAGATCTGGAATATGCCGTAGGGCATATCCCAGATCAAGTTGACTATGGTAAAGAAAACAAGGGAGCCTGCCGGATGCTGCTTATTAAGTATTACATGGCAGCCGGGGATTTTGACAAGGCGCTTGAACAGGCCAATGCCCTTATTGACGCTTCCGGATATGAACTGATGGAAAATACATTTGGCAAGTGGGAGAATCCTTATCCGGAACATCATCCGGTGACACGCAATGTGATCTGGGATTTGCATAGACCGGTAAATAAGGCGGATGCTTCCAATAAGGAGACCATCATGCTCATGGTGAACAGATATGATAATTCAGAAAGCCGGCTCAATACGAATTACCTGTATAATATGACTCCGTTCTGGTCGCAAACAGATGTGAACAGAGGTATCCTGGTGCCCAGTAAGTCGCAGTCCGGTATGACGAGACAGTCTGCTACGGCGGGTATGCTGGCACAATATCCTGACTTTTTAGATTGCAGGGCGATCTATGGACGTGGTGAAGCGTTTTCAAGACCTACTTATCATGCGGAAAAATCCATGTGGGGTGATAAGAATGATCTCCGACACAGCCGGGAAGCCGGTAACTGGTTCGTGATGGAGGATCTGAAATATAATGATCCTAAATTATTGGGTACGGATGATGCTGTCTATTATCTGAAACCTATACAGAAGTATGCGGATGACGGAACGCTATTGTGCAAGGATACCATTCGTTGCTGGTTCGATTATCCGTATTATAAATTATGGGTAGAAGATACGGCGAGGGAAGTAGCCAATGGATATTCGGGTACGGACTACGTTGGAGGTTCGGGCGACTGGTATGTATATCGTCTTGCGGAAGCTTATCTGCTGAGGGCGGAGGCTTACTACTGGAAGAAGGAATATGCGAAAGCTGCCGCTGATGTAAATAAGATCAGAGAACGTGCCGGATGTACGGATTTGTTCGATGCCGGCGAACTTAATGGATTGGACGGGCTGGACGTGATTATGGATGAAAGGGCCCGTGAGCTGATGTATGAAGAGTTCAGGCATGTGGAACTTGTACGTGTTTCGTTTATAAAAGAGAATCAGGAAGGGAATTACACCTCTCCGAAAGACCTTGCAGACGAAAGTAGTAACAGTTATTGGTGGCACAGAATCACGGAATATAATAACTATTACAATAAGGGTGTGAAAACGCTTCATAATGATGAATACAAAATAGGGAAGTACAATATATTCTGGCCTATACCGCAGACCGCCATTGATGCGAACTTGTATGGTCGGGTAAATCAGAACTATGGATATTCCGGTTATGAGCTGAATGAAACCCCTATTGCTTCACAAGAAGAGCAAATAGCATCCGGCCAGTAATAAAATGAGTGTCTCATAATGAAGAGATTGGGCAAGTTTATTATCTTTGCTTGCCTAATCTCCTTTATAACCCCAAAAACATCACGTATGAAAAGATGTAGAATTCACATTTTATCTGTTTTGCTTATCTGTCTTTCCTGCCCTGCTCTGTTGTATGCTGCTACGGAACATGCTGTATCTATTGAAAAGCTCAAAGTGGAATATGCTGAAATGCCATTGGGTATAGATGTGGAAAAGCCCCGCTTCAGTTGGCAGATGGTAATACAGAATACCGAAAGGGGGTATTCGCAGAAAGCCTATCAGATAACGGTGACTGACGAAGCTGGACAAACGGTATGGGACAGCGGAAGAGTGTCGAGTGACCTGTCGCTGAACATTGAATATGCCGGTGCTCCCCTGCAACCCACTACCTGCTATTTCTGGACAGTAAACGTATGGAACCAGAAGGGTGAGCAATCTTCCTCAACCTCCTGGTTTGAAACGGGACTGATGAGTAAAGCCAATCCGTATGAAGGATGGAGTGATGCGAAGTGGATAGGTGGCGGAGATGAAGACATGGTGCTCTATTCCCACTATCTTTCGGTGTTCAGACTGAACGTTGCACTCCGGTTGGATAAGGAGACAAAAAGTACCCGTGCAGGCTTTGTCTACGGAGCGAATGATAAACGCCTGATGGATAAGAATAAGAACCTGTATCAGTTGCAGAACGGGAAAGATGAGTCTTACATAAAAATAGAACTGGACTTGGATTCGCTTGCTTCGGGTAAAGAGGCGATGTTGAATGTATATCGTGTAGGATACCACCCGGACGACCGGCAAGATGTTCCTTTCAAGAGCTTTCCCATCCCCCTGACATTGATTAATGAAAGTAATAAGTATGACCGGCATACGGTGAGCCTTACTTCTGATCTGGGTTTTACAAGATTCTATGTGGATAATGCTGAAGAGCTTGGTTGGATAAATCTGAATCCATTGGGGCAGGGAGGTGATTTCATCGCTTTCCCGGTAGTGGGCGACATCGGCTTTGATGTTCCCGCTGGGCAATCCGCCACTTTCCCGAAAATGGAGATTGCCAACTTCAGAAGCCCTTCGAACGTGATTGCTACTTGCCGGGAAGGAAATAGCCGGATAGCCGGCGGTACTTCCGGCGTTCTTACTATATTCACTCCCGAAGGAAACTCCGCACCGATGCTTCGTACGGTCTTCTCTTCTCACGATGCGGAGATTGTAAAAGCCCGCCTGTATGTTACTTCACGTGGCATTTATGAGGTCTATCTCAATGGTAAGCGTGTAGGGGATGATTATTTTAATCCCGGAGTTACCCAGTATAACAAAACTCATCTGTACCAGACGTTTGATGTGACAAAGTACGTCCATTCCGGCAGAAATGCCTTGGGTGCTTTGCTGGCAGAAGGTTGGTGGAGCGGTGGTGCTACTTTTACGGGAGATAACTGGAACTTCTTCGGTGACCGCCAGTCTTTATTGGCAAAGCTGGTTATCACGTATGCGGACGGTCGGACCAATGTTGTGGTGACCGATCCTTTGTCCTGGCAGTATTTCGGTAAAGGCCCCGTCGCTTACGGAAGTTTCTTTCAGGGCGAAGTGTATGATGCTTTAAGAGAACCGGCGGTGGAAGGATGGAGCACGGCATCTTATGATGCATCTGCCTGGAAACCGGCTCATGAGGTTGCTTTGGAAGGACATATCAGTAAGGCGGGAAACCCGAATATGCCGTGGGTGAACGATTATTCAGGTTTTGAACTTATCGGGCAATTCGGCCAGACGGTGAAACAAATCAATGAACTGACGGCTCTTTCAGTAGAAGAAGTCCGCCCCGGCGTGTTTGTGTACGACATGGGGCAGAATATGGTAGGAGTCCCCCGTATCAGTTTGTCGGGCATGCAGCCCGGAACGGAAATCACTCTGCGCTTTGCGGAAGTGAAATATCCCGATTTGCCGGAATACGAGGGAAACATCGGTATGATTATGCTGGAGAATATCCGCGCCGCTATGGCTCAGGATATTTATATCGTTAAAGGCGGGCAGGAAACCATCTCTCCCCGTTTCACCTATCATGGCTACCGCTTTATAGAGATAACGGGTATTGACAAACCCTTGCCTGTGGAATCCGTGAAAGGGATAGTGCTAAGCTCTATACACGAACTGGCTTCTCACTACGAAACTTCCAATGCACGGGTGAACCAGCTGTGGAAGAATATCACCTGGTCTTCTTACGGCAATTTCCTCTCCATTCCTACGGACTGTCCGCAACGCAATGAGCGCTTGGGATGGAGTGGGGATATCTCTGTCTTCTCCCGTACCGCCACTTATCTGGCGGATGTACCGCAGTTCCTGCGCCGTCACATGCGTGCCATGCGCGATGTGCAGCGGACAGACGGGCGCTTCCCGGATATCGCCCCGCTGGGTGGTGGTTTCGGTGGTATGCTGTGGGGCAGTGCCGGAATTACGGTTCCTTGGGAGTGCTACCAGCAATACGGAGATACCGCACTGCTGAGCGAGCACTACACAGCCATGAAGCGTTATATTCAATATATCATTGACCAAACGATTGAGACGGAAACCAATCTGATTGTGCAGACCCGTTCATGGGGTGACCTGTGCGACTGGCTGGGATTGGAGGATGAGAAGAATGATAAGTCCCTGGTATGGGAAGCCTATTTCATCCACGACCTGGAATTGATGACGAAGATGGCGGCGGCTTTGGGTAAGACATCCGATGCCGCATGGTTCCGCGACTTGCATGCCGCCCGAAGGGATTTCTTCAATAAGACCTATATAGAGCCGGAAAGCGGGAAAACGATATTCTCCGCTTTCATCCCTGACAAGAAGGGGCAACCTGTCGATATACAGACTTCATATGTGCTTCCATTGGCTTTCGGCATTATTAATGAAGAGAACCGTAATAAGGTGATTGCTAATCTTGCGGAGACAGTTAGACGGGAGAATACCACTGATAGAGGCCGCCTGTGTCCTTCTTACTCTCTTATGACCGGTTTCATCGGTACGGCATGGATCAGTAAGGCTTTATCCGATTACGGGCTGAACGATCTGGCTTACAGACTGCTTCAACAGACAGATTATCCTTCGTGGCTTTACTCCGTGGAACAGGGGGCGACTACCATTTGGGAACGTCTGAACTCTTACACTCACACGGATGGTTTCGGTGGTAACAATCGCATGAACTCTTTCAATCATTATTCTTTTGGTGCCGTGGGTGCCTGGATGTACAATTATTCTTTAGGAATACAACGTGATGAGGCTTATCCCGGTTTCAAACAGTTCATTCTGAAACCGATGCCCGATCCGACCGGAAAGATGAAGTATGCCCGGGGATATTATGATTCGATGTACGGACGTATTGAGAGTAGTTGGAGAGAGGAAAGAGGCATGATCCATTACGCTTTTACGGTACCTGGAAATACTACGGCTACGCTGTATTTGCCGGCTGCATCGTTGAGAGATGTCCGCGAAGGGGAGAAACTTATCCGAAAATGCAAGGGAATAGAATATATTGGTGAAGGAAGCGGGCAGGTAGTCTTGAAGCTTCTTCCCGGTAGCTATTCGTTTGAGGTGAAGAAGGAATATCCGATGGCGGGGAAGAAGAGGAAGAAAAACAAACTGAAGATTGTGGGCAACTTTTAACCGCACGGACAAAAAAGTGCTGATAGGTTTAAATATGAATCTTGGTTCTCCTACCAGTTTGTCTTTTCTCAGGAATCAGGGAATTGAGTCTTCGAGTACCGCTTTCAGTAGTTTGAAACGATTGAGTAAATTGGGTTATGTCATTTAAAGTTAACTTCTTGCGAACAAGGAACAGACTTTTTTCATCAAGCAATTGCATAAATGAAGTATATTATACGGGAATCCTGCATATACATGCCGCTGTATATGCAGGATTTTTCTATTTCCACTTTTAGAGATAAAGGAGTATGTTGCTGAAATGTTTTAAAGGCTTACTTTCCTAATTTGTTGTAGCAGTATCCGCTTTCGCGTTCCACACCAGTAACGCAAGCAAAGTAGATAGCAGTGCAGCCCCAATCCAGAACCAATTGATATATGTGAAATCATACACATCCGTTCCGTTTACTACAGTCTTTTGCCCTTCTATCAATACACCGCTCATCACATCCTGTAACCCCGCACCGATGTAACTTGCAATTCCTACCACACCCAAAGCTGCACCCGAAGCATTGCGTGGAGCAATATCAACAGCCATCAGTCCACCCAGAAAGCAAATCAGTACTCCGATGCCAATACCGAAAAGTACCATTGCCAGAGCATCCAGCCAGAAGTGAACACCGGGAACCAACAAAAAAAGGCAGAGAGCCAGTGTATTTGTCAATCCGAATATCAGTGCGGGAACATTTCGGCGCCCTTTGAATAATCTGTCGGATACCACCCCGGAAAGTATGGTTCCTACAATGCCGCATACCGAACTGATAGAGATAATGAAACTGGCATCCAGCGTAGAGTAACCTTTCTGTGCTTCCAGATAAAAAATCCCCCAGCTATTTACCGCATAACGACTGATATACATAAATGCACTGCTCAATGCTAATATCCAGATGGCAGGGCTTCTCAGTACAGCTTTTTGGGCACGGTTGAACTCCGTTGTTTCCAATGCACTCATCACTTTCTTTTCTTTCGGGGCATTGACCGGAGGAAGCCCTTTGCTCTGTGGTGTGTCGTGAAAGAAACGCCAGATTATCAATGTACCCAGCAACCCCACTAACCCTGCACCCAGAAATCCGTACCGCCAGCCCAATGCACTCACAACGGAAGCGATAATGATAAATGTCATCGCTTCTCCGATGTTATGACTGGCACTCCAGAAACCGTAGAACGAACCTCGGTCTTTATCCGTAAACCAACGCGATAACCCTACTACACAGGACGCCGCCCCCATAGATTGAAACCAACCGCTGATACCCCATAAGATGGCAAACAGTATGAATGAATTAGTAAAACCCAGACAAAGGTTTATCAATGCCGTCATCAACAAACCTGTTGACATAAACCGGTTGATGTTGCTCCTGTCCGCAAGGAAACCGTTGGAGAACTTGCCTATGGCATACGTGAAGAATAGTACAGAGCCTATAATACCTAATTCCGTTTCAGAGAAAATACCTTCGTCTACAATCGGCTTTTTGACGACGTTCAGGCTCAGCCGGCATACATAGTACATGCTGTATCCAAGGGTTGCTGCCAGAAAGGTAGACCATTGCAATCGTTTTAACCGTTGCTTCTGTTCGGGCAAAAAATCCCCGTTACAAGGTGCCGGAGCCGACACCTTGTAAAAATCAATGATATGTTTCAACATGCTTTTCCTCTTATTCGTGTAGTTTCTTTTCTTTCAGGTATTGAAGCAGTAGGGCGGGACGATCCGTCTGAAGCAGCTTTGCTCCCTGGTCAATGATCCATCCCCAACTTTCATCCGGTTGATGCAGTTCTACGGCACGGTCATCATCGTGTCCGCCACAGAGTTCGGGCCAGAGGGAGTTGATGAAAATCTTTGCACCGCTGTCACGTACTTTTTTTATCAGTCGTTGTACCTCGGGACTGTCATTGTTGAATACCAGTTCAAAAGCCTGCGGTTTCATGTGTTCCAAGTATCCGTCGATGGTAGCTTCCGCACTTTCTTTATGCAGTTGGACCACGGGCATGAAGATCATCTTATCCAGCACTTCTCCGTTTTCGGCTTTCACCCGTTCGTAGGGCAGGCTGGCTTTCATGATACATTGGTCTACCGTACCTGTCTTTTTGAGTACCTCGTACGCATCCTTGAAGTAATCATAGCCTTTGTCTACATTTACCATGATTTTGCCTTTGCACAGATTCATGACTTCTTCAAAAGTCGGTATCTGATGCCGGGTTTTAATCCCGGCACCGTTTCTTAATCTCATGGCTTTCAGTTCAGCCAAAGTATACTCATCCGGACTTCCTGTACCGGTCATGGTGCGGTTTATGGTCTTGTCATGCATTAAAACCAGATGTCCGTCTTTTGTCTTTTTTAAGTCGATTTCTACCATGTCTGCGCCCATATCGATGCAGTTCTGAATGGCTTGCAAAGAGTTCTCGGGTGCATTGCGCCAGTCGGCACGATGGGAAACAATGAGTATTGACCGGCTTGCAGGTTCATTGAAGCACTTTTCTATTTCTTTAAAGCGCCCTTGTGCAAATGCTGTCAGAAAGACGGTCAGCAGTATTGAAAGTGATATTATTCTTTTCATCTTATCTTTTCTTTTTGAAGTTTAAATGATTCGTTGTTATTGTTTGCGTGCGTTTCTCCGGTAGTCTCCGCTGCGCATAGACCAGCCTTGTTGCGCTCCGGTTGCATGAGTTCTCAATGCGTATACTTTGCCCGGTTCCGAGGACTTTGTAACATCTGCACAGATGTAGATTATACCATTCTTATCAATGACCGGAGAAGACCAGATATTTGCTCCTAACTGAATTTCCTTATAACTCAGTTTACCTTTTGAACTCAGCACGTAGAAATAGCCTTTACCGTCACCGAAGTATATGTTTCCGTCATTGTCGATGGCAGGTACCGAACGAATTTGTCCCTGAGTCCTGAATTTCCAGATCAAATCACCGCTTTCCTGAGAGTAGCAGAGCATATCGCCGTCAGAGTTACCCACATATAATTGTCCGTCTATACTCAATGAGATACCGGAATTTGGGAAAGTGGCAGCCGACTTTTGTTGCCATCTCACGGTACCATCCGGATTTACAGCCATTACTATTCCACCGTCGGCCGTTTCACCGCATAAATAGATGGTGCCGTCTTCTCCGATAGCGGGAACGGAAGTGCAAGTTTTTCCATATTCAAGAGTCCACTTTTTCGCTCCGTCAGTTTTAGCAAGAGCATATAGTTTGCCACTGTTGGAACACATATATACCGCATCGTTGCCAATCACGGGAGTAGATTGTGTAACACCTTCACAGTCGACATTCCATTTTTCAGTCATGCCGGGTGCGGCATGGATGGCAAATAACTTTCTATTGGCAGAGAAGTATACTGTACCGTCTTTGTCTATAGCCGGACAACTGAACTTGGCCGTTGCACCCAGGTCGAACTTACCCAACGGATCGGAGGAATGAGCGGCGAATGCATACAAGTTCTTGTCGTAACTGCCTATATAGGCGGTACCATTATCAGCTATTGCCGCCGAAGAACGGATTACATCACCGGAAGAGTAATGCCAGACCTCTATCCCCCCGTTAATCACCCAGATATTTTGTCCGCCGCGGGCATTGTTCGCATCACAGCCGACGAAAACATTTCCATTGTCATCAATGGCCGGAGAAACATCCTGAAAACCGCATGGTGTCTGGAACTCCCATACTATTTCAGGTGCCATGTCAGCCGTTGATTTCTCTTTTACAGTGATTGTTTTGTTGAAAGTATTTGCATTCTGAACTCCCAGGTTATCCCAGACGGATAAAGTCACTGTATATTCTCCGGCTGTGGTATACTCCACAGTGGGTAATTGTTCTTCAGAAGAGACTCCATTGCCGAAGTCCCAGGCCCATTTGGTCACCTGTCCGTCTTCATCAAAAGACAAGTCTGTAAAGGCTACATGTTGTCCTTCTTCTATTGTGACTTCACTCGTCTTGAAAGCAGCCACCGGCTTTATATTTACTTTCTCGTCATCGCTGCACGATATCCATAAAAGGGCGGTCAGCATTATTATGATTGTATTTTTCATCTGTGTATCTTTTTAATTGTTTTTCAAATACTCTTTCAATTCCACCGGGTAATCGGTTTGTATGATACTTCCCTGCTTGGCAAGAAATGCCTTTACCTGTTTGTAATTGTCCGAGGTAGGGGTGATACTCGTATTTATATAGATATTCTTGAACAGGGAGACTCTGTTTCCGGATGCCTTAGCCAGTATATCCTCTGTAAAGGCTGCACTATTGAACTGTGCCACCGGAAGTGGTTTGCAGACTGCCAGGTAATTCTCCATATCCTGCATTTCATAAATCACCGGCAGCAGAATGGCATTCCTGTCAAGATTGATCACTTTTCTGGCTGTAGACACATCATAGACCGTAAACAGTACCTGAGAGAGCATTCCATAGCGCTTCACCAGATTGTATACGGCTTTATAGTCGGAGATCTTCACGTCTATATCTATATAGATTTTGCCTCTGGCAGCTAACAATATATCCTTGAAGAGCGGTATTTTTTCTTCTGTCAGTACTCCGTCATGGTAGAGGTTATATGAAAGCAACTCCTTGTAGTTCAGTTCTGATACTTTACCGGTACCATTGGTGGTGCGTTCGATTGTGGCATCGTGCATGAGTACCATTTCTCCGTCTTTCGATGTTCTGACGTCCAGCTCTATCATGTCTATCTGGTTTTCGATAGCCAATGTGACGGCTTTGACGGAGTTCTCCGGTGCATCTTTCCAATATCCCCGGTGGGCGCATATTTGTACATGATCCTTGTTCTGCAATGAAGTGGTGATGGAAACCCGCTGATCTTCGCTGACTTCCGGATACTCAACCTCTGAAGGTTGAGGTCCGGGCGGAGTAGAAGGTTCACTTTCGTCGCTGCCACATCCTGTGAGCAGAAACAGAGAAAAGAATATTCCGATTATGCAGACTTTGTCTATTTTCATGATTCGTTCCGCTTTAATCATTTCCAATTCGGATTCTGCTCCAGATTCTTATTCAGCATGATGTCGCCCGAAGGTATCGGATACAGGTAATCACGCGTCTCATCAAATTTCTTTGTGATATTCAGAAAGCCGACCAGATAACCATGGTCTCCCTCTGTGAGCTGGATAACACCGCCAATCTTAATCTTTTGTTTGGCTTTGCTTTCCGGAGCTTTATCATCATAGAGCAAAAGATCGATTGTTCCATCTCCGTCCAGATCGAATTCGCCCAATGAGGGGAAATACATACCGGTGAAGTGGGGTTCAAGCAGTTTTCCCATTTTCCAGCGCATCAGGTCGTCATAGCGGAATCCTTCTAGTGCTAGTTCTACACGGCGTTCGCGTCTGATTTCCAGAATTACCCCTTTATTGTTTCCACTTACATTGGGATATTCACTTGCCAGTATCTTATCGGGGTTAGAGTTGGCTATGTTCTGATTCAGGTTAGGCATTCCGGCTCTTGTACGTATCGGCCTGATGGATTTGTCTATATCGTCCTGAGTCAATATGTCCAGTTCCGCTTTGGCTTCCGCATAGTTGAGCAGGACTTCTGCATAACGTATAATGGCTACATCCTGATAAGAAGCTCCGTCTCCGTCCTGTGTTTCCTTGGAGATGAATTTGGCAATCTGGTAACCTGTCATGGAGGCTTCGAGATCAGGTAGCAACGGCTTGTCGCTGTCAATCCGTGTATAGCCGACGGAACGGATGGTTTGCGCCAGACGTTTGTCCCTGTTCTTCATTTCATCGCTGAACATCATGGTTGCATACCCTGTTTGTGAGGTGAATGCCGTGCCGTTGTTTAGCAGGTAGGAGTTTACAAAGTCTTTTGTCAAACCTACATCCTGTTGGGTTTTTGAGAGGAAATAGTAGTTCGTATTATGCATTTTGTTCAATGTCAGTGAATAACGCCTGCCCAGGATAACTTCTGTTTCCTTCAAGTCATCGGAAGCAAACAAATCCCTGTAATCAATATCGGAGTTACCCGTGGAATATAAAGTGTATCCCGATTCGTTCATGACTCTTTCTGCCGCCTTATATGCTTTCTCCAATAGTTTACCGGCATCAGGCAGATTCAGTTCCGTGTGATATTTGCGGTAGGTACCTTCATAGAGGCATACACGTGAGAGGAAGGCCAGCGCAGTCCATTTGGAAATCTGGTCGGGTTTGCGGGTAGTGCCTAAACGGTCTACTGCAATCTCAAGGTCTTCAATCACTTTGTCCATTATAAATTCGCGTGAATCTCTGGGCTTGTATAGCAGATCTTCATCATCGGTCTGAATTTCCGTATCATACCAGGGTACACCACCGAAACTCTTTACCTTATCGAAATAGAACCAGGCTCTGAAGAAACGTGCCACGCCTTCGTACTTCAGTGCGGCTACTTTGTCTTCGCAGCGTGTATAGTTGTCGAAGAAGATATTTATTTTCCGGAGAGTACTCCAACTCCAACCGCTACTGCCGGCTTCCGATGGAATATCTCTTTCCGGACTCCGTTGTTCCATAGGTACATTGCTGTAGAGTACGTTGTCCGAGATATTGTCTCCTCTGACGATATCATTGATTTTAGGCAGGTTCTCATAGAAACCATTTGTGTACAATTCAAGGTCTTGTGCAGACTTGAAGGAATTTTCAGGTGATATTTCCGCAATGGGATATCGATCCATGAACGAGTTGTTGCATGAAGCGGCACTTATGCCTATCGCACACACCACACAAACTTTTAATATATTGAATAATAGCATATCGCTGTACATCCATACGATCATTAAAAAGTGGCATTTGTACAGATTCTGAATAATTTCTCACCAATAGATAAAAGACTAACAAAAGAGTATTCGTAATGCAGTGATAAAAATATTCTTGTTTGTTCATGTTTTCCCAGAGCATCCAGATAAAAGACTCACGAAGTGTAGGGTCTATACCTGAATGAAAGAGGATGTAGTCATTTGCACGTTTTGCATAAATATTATTTAGAAAGAAAGACGACAATTTATTTGGTATGTTCAGAAAATTATAAAACATACTGTGAAGCGTACTTCTACGCAGCATGATATTAATAACAATACTGTCATCAAATACGGAGATAGAGTGATCCACACCAGGGGGAACTACACAGAAATCTCCTGTTTTCATAGAAATTGTTTGTTCGGAAATTGTTTGCTTACATGTCCCATCATATATATATACAAGTTCAAAAAAAGTATGTGAATGGACAATGGCGGGACTATAACGATTATGCTTTTGAACCACAATACTATCTTTATCAGTTACATCAAAAAAGAAAGAGTCTAGAAATTCTGGAGGGATTGTTTCTGGAACTTCAGGAATTAATAGATGTCGTTTCGTAATTTCTTTAATATTTTGTCTGGCAATATAAGCATGAATTTGTCCTGACTGTCTTGCTTCATACTGTTCTTTGTAAAATAATTCTTCACTATTCAATTGATAAATACAATGTCTTAATTCAGTAACATCCATTTAGAAAAAATCCTCCACTTTAAAAATTTCTCATCTAAAATATTAAAATAATGCAATTTATACGACTTATTTTAATAAATAGAATCAAATAAGTCAATAAAACTGGGATGAATTGTGAATTTGAAAATAAAATAATCAGAATATAATTGAGACATAAACAGTTTTCAAGTGAACGGAGGGAAAAACATGAGTGGAGCAATTCTTGAGATGAAAAATATTTCCAAGAATTTTGGAAGTGTGATTGCGCTTAAGAATGTTAATCTGGAGGTATATCCGGGAGAAATCAGGGGATTGATTGGCGAAAACGGATCAGGAAAATCAACCATATCTTCAATCGCAGCAGGTATGCAAAAAGCAACAGTTGGAGAAATGTTTTTCAAAGGAAAATCCTGGGAGCCAACCAGTATGATTGATGCCTTGCAACATGGAATCGGAATGGTGGTTCAGGAAAGCGGTACAATTGGTGGAGTAACAGTAGCAGAAAACATTTTTCTGGCAGAGCTTGGACAGTTTAAGAACCGATTGGGTTTGATTAATAAAAGGCAAATGAATGCGAAAGCAACAGAAGCAATGAAAGCAATTGGTGTAGATTATGTGACAGGTGATATGCCAATGGTATCATTGGACTTTCAGACGAGAAAGTTAGTTGAGATTGCAAAGGTAATTATGAAAAATCCAGAAATTCTGGTTATTGATGAGACAAGTACAGCACTTTCACAGGATGGACGGCTTCTTATGTACAAACTAATCAAAAAGCTTCGCGACGATGGAAAAGCAGTGATTTTCATCTCGCATGATCTTGAAGAAATTATGGAAGTATGTGATACACTTACTGTTTTGCGTGATGGGAACCTGATTCGCACTTTTAAGAAAGAGGACTTTGATGCTGATGCTATTCGAACAAGTATGATCGGACGTGAATTGGAAGGCGATTATTATCGAAGCGATTTTATAGAAAGCAGTCAGCAGGAAACCGCGCTTGAAGCGAAGAACCTCTGTTGTGGAGAACAGCTTAAGGATGTCAGTGTTACTTTGAAAAAGGGTGAAATTGTTGGTGTTGGAGGATTGTCATCTTGTGGAATGCATGCATTAGGAAAAGCAATGTTTGGAGCACTTGCATTGGAATCAGGCAATGTACTGACAGGAGAGGGAGAAGTGATTACAACACCGCATATGGCGATTGAGAAAAAAATTGGATATGTATCAAAAGACAGAGATGTAGAATCTCTTTGTTTGTCAGCAAGCATCAAAGATAATATAGCGATTGCCGGAATGGAACAATTTGCAGTAGGAGGACATCTTATTACAAATGCGAATGAGAAAAAATATGTAAGAAAGCAAATACAAGATCTTTCTATTAAATGTTCAGATGAAAATCAGCTGACTGGACAGTTGTCAGGAGGAAATAAGCAAAAGGTTGTATTTGGAAAATGGATTGGCTGTGGAAGTGAGATTCTGATCCTGGATTGTCCTACAAGAGGGGTAGACATAGGGGTAAAACAGGCAATGTATCAGCTCATGATACAACTAAAGAAAGAAGGTCGGGCAATTTTATTGATCAGCGAGGAGTTGCCGGAATTATTAGGAATGAGTGATCGAATTTTAATTATGAAAGATGGACAGATTTCCCATGAATTTATGCGTAGTGAAAATCTGACAGATGCAGATGTAATTGGATATATGATATAAGGAGGTTCATTGTGAGTACAGAAAAAGAAAAGAAAAACGAGATAAATAAACATAAAATCTCACAGATTATTATCACTGTTCTTCCTTTTGTAGCTTTAGCAGTCTTGTTTGTTGTATTTGTGGCTGTGGTAACAATGAAAGGATATCGATTGGATATGTATCTGAAGATTGTTTTTAATGAAGGTGTTGTATTAGCAGTAGTAGCGACCGGGGCAATTTTCATCTATACACTTGGAACGTTTGATATTAGTCTTGGTGCAGCAACATTATTTGCGGCAACGATGGGAGTTGTTACATATAACAAAACAGAAAAGTTTGTTTTGATGATTTTGGTGATTTTTGTAGTGGGAATTGCCTGTTCACTGTTTAACTCTGTATTAGCATCAATATTCCATATACCGGCATTTGTCACTACTGTTGCAATGATGTCTGTATTATCAGCCAGTGCAGCACAGATCATTACAACGAAAGGTGGAGCACTTGGTGGCATCAGTATCCCAAGTGTGGTGGTGAAACCATATGACAATATGGTATTTAAAATCATAATGCTGGTTGTATTTTATGTGATTTGTTTCTTTATATTTAATCTTACAAAAGCAGGAAGAAGACAAAAATTTATAGGAGGCAATCCAATATGTGCAGCGTTAACAGGAATTGAATATAACAAATATACGATTATTGCCTTTGTTATGGCTGGAATTGGTGTAGGACTTGGCGCATTGTTGACGTTAATTTATACGCCATCCGTTACGACAACGACTGCATCAAGCATTGGAATGAATATTTTTATAGCGATTGTATTCGGTGGAATGCCAATATCAGGTGGAGCCCGCTCCAGAATTCATGCAGCATTGGTCGGAGGATTTTCATTTATGCTTTTAAACGACATACTGGAACTCGTGATTGATGGAAGTGCGGCGTATGGAATTACACAGTTGATCAGTGCGATATTTTTCCTGGTCGTTGTATATGTGACAAGTATGAATTATAGATCAGCAATGTTACCAAGATAAAAATTTTTAACAAAGAATTTAACGCATTCGCGTTAGAGAAAGACGACACAAAAAGAAACGGGTTTTAGATGTGTAGTCGGTATAAAGAAGATAGGATTCAAGGAGGAAAAGAAGATGAAGCAAAGAACAAAAAAACTTGTAAGTATGTTAATTGTTGGAACTATGGCAGTGTCTATGCTTGCAGGATGTGGGGCAAAAAAGGAGACTGGTTCTGATAAGTCGGAGAAAAAAGAAAGCGCAAAGATAGGAGTCCTGGTTGCAGACGTAAGTGGGGAAGAAGCGCAGGGATTTCGTTCTTATTATGAGAACTATATTGCAGATAATTACGATGTAGAATTTTCTTATACCGATGCGCTTGAGAGTGCAGAAGATGAAAAGGCAGCAATTGAGAAATTCGCATCACAGGGATGTCAGGCGATTATTTCTTTCTCAAGCAGTGATCGTGCACAGCAGATAGAAACTTGCGAAAAATATGGGGTATATTATGCGGTTGCATCAGGAGTGCTTGATGACCAGCAGTATGAGACATATAAAACATATGAACATTTTGTAGGACAAGTAGGACCAAGTAACGAGACTGAATTCGAAGCCGGAAAAGATATGGGAGCTTACTATAAAGAAGCGGGAGTTTCTAAAGTTGCACTTTATGGGGCATTCGTTCCAAATCCAATGCATGTTTATCGAGTTGCAGGAGTTCTTGCAGGCTTGGGTTGTACATATGGCGGAGCAAGTGATATGGATGCAATTGTAGGACAGATTTTCCAGGATCAGACAGTAGATTTGTCAAAAGTTGCCGGAGATGTTGAGGTTGTAGCATATCTTCAGGGATATGGGGATACAACAACGGATGAGTTAAATGCAGCAATTCAGAAAACCCCGGATGCATTTATTTCTGTTGGTATGGCAACTACATTTTTCGCACAGTCTTTAAATGAAGCTGGAATTTCATTCTCAGATATCGATTCTTTTACAGCAACAAATGAAACTGCAATGAAAGAAGGGAAACTGACATATCTTTCAGGAAAATATTCTTCTTCTATCGGACCTGTCTTTGCACTTGTTATGAATGCAATCGATGGTAATGTGATTCGTGATGAGGATGGAAATGCACCGTCTATCAGTCAGAAGTATCTTGTTGCAACAGATGTTGAGACTTTTGACAAATATTATGTATCTGACAATGGTGATTCACCAATTTATGACAAAGAAACGTTGGATAATATCATTGGAGAAAATGTGACTTTTGATGATGTAAAAACATTGGTTGAGTCTAAATAGGAATAAAAGTGGAGGCTGTAAATCATGAGTACCCCTAAGAAAATAGCAGGAACTATGGTGATTCCAGTGCTGACATTTCTTATACTTGAAATGATTTGTATGGCACATGGAAATAATATAATAACAAATATGAAGAGTTTCGATAATTTTGTCGTTTATACAGCGATTGTTATGCTCACAACGATTGCTTTGTCAATCAATCTGAACAGTGGAAGATTCGATTTCTCCCTTGGGTCTATGGCGGCTCTGGCATCCATTATCGGAGCAAAATTAAGCTATGCGGTATTGGGTGGAGACGCAGGAAGTGCAGTGTTGATGCTGTTTGTTACGATCGTAGCCGGAGCTGTATTGGGGTTGGTATCCGGAGGAATTTATGTTTTACTTAGAATTCCTCCAATTATTACATCGCTTGGTGTGACATTGATCTACGAAGGAATTATGTATACGATAACAAATGGAAAGTATGTAATGGCAGAAGTACAGAATCCATCAATGTCAGGGTTCGTAGGGACATGGATCTATGCGGCTGCAATCATTGTGGTCGTATTGATCCTAAGCATTGTGATTTTTGATTACACACGTTTTGGGTATGATTATAAGGCGTTGAAAGATGGGCAAAAAGTAGCTGTTAATACAGGAATTCGCGAAATTCCAAATACACTTATCTGTTACACAATCTGTGGTGCGTTGATGGGAACAGTCGGCTTTTTAAATGCGGCAAGAAATACGACAATTAATGGTGGACAATTGAACTTCAGTTCCATTGCAATCATGTTTACAGCATTTCTTCCAATGTTTATTGGATCCTATATAAGCAGATACAGTAATGAGAAAGTTGGATTTTTGTTAGCAGCGGTGCGTATGTCTCTTCTGAATTCCACATTCGCAGTTTTATCCAATGTGGTGACAGCGTCCATGCAGTCCATTATCAATGCGGTATTACTGGTAGTTTTTCTGATTTATCTGAATAATGAAAAATTATTGGTGAAGATTTTCTTCGGAAGAAGAAACTGAGAAAGTCGTTGAAGCCCTATTGGAACCAACCATTAGGGCTTCATTTATTATATATTAGGAAAGTCCTTTCCTAATATATAATAAACGCTCCGCTAAGGATGCGCACTGCAGCGTGCAAGGTAGATGTCGCAAGCGACCGCTGCAGGCACCAGAATATGCCAAAGCACATTCTTTGTTCTAAACAAATCTAATATAAGGAAATGATAGCAGACATGAAAAATCAAGAATTTTTAAATAAAGCATTAAGGCTCCTTCCTACGTTAAAAGAAACAAAAGTTGAGGTAGCGCAGACAGTTGAAGTATATAAAGAAGACAGTGAAATAAAAATCGAAAAAACGGAAACATATTCGGACAAACAATTGAATAAAGGAAGCAGAATTTATTTAGATTTTGGAAATCATCAGGTGGGATATTTGCACTTGAAATTGGGATATACAGGAAGTCATCCAGACGCTCCGGTATGGATGCGGATTCATTTCGCAGAAAATCCTGTCGAGCTTTTTGAGAATGCGAAAAATTACAGGGGATGGATTTGTTCATCCTGGATTGAAGAAGAGCAGATTCATATTGATACGATACCATCAGAAATAAAACTTCCGAGAAGATATGCATTTCGTTACGTAATGATTGAAATACTTGATCTTAGCAGCAAATTTAATTTGGTTGTTGAAAATGCTTTTTGCATAGCAGTTTCTTCTGTAGATGATGAAGAATTATGTGAATTTCAGGCACAGAGTAAACAGCTTGCCAGACTCGATCAGATTGCATGTCGTACACTTCATAATTGTATGCAGACGGTGTTTGAAGATGGACCGAAAAGGGACCGAAGACTTTGGATGGGAGATTTAAGAATGCAGGCGTTGGCAAATTATGAGACGTATCAAAAAAATGATATGGTGAAAGCATGTCTGTATTTATTTGCAGCTCTTCCTATGCAAGATGGAAAAGTTGGCGCGTGTCTGTTTTTAGAACCTGAGCCGGAAGTTGATGATACACAAATGTTTGATTACTCTTTATTTTTTATCAATACTCTTTGGGATTATTATAAAGCGACAAATGACAGGGAGACACTAGAAGAGCTATGGCCAACGGCATTAAGGCAGATTGAACTTGCAAAAGAGCATCTGGATGAAGAATATCTGGTTCGAGATTCAGATGTTTTGGGATGGTGCTTTGTTGACTGGAATTTAAATCTGAATAAGCAGGCTTCAGCGCAGGGAATTCTGTTATATGCTCTGTCAGCAGCAATTCGAATCACTCAAGTATTGGGAGAGGTTCTGGAAGAAGAAAAATTAGCAGAGTTGTATTGCGAATGTAGAAATGCGGCAAATGTACGGCTGTGGGATAAAGAAAAACAGTGTTATATCAGTGGAAAAGACAGGCAAGTATCGGTTGCATCACAGGTTTGGATGGTACTCGGAGAAGCAGTGGAAGATTCAGCAGCACAGCAGCTTATGGATCGGGTAGAGAATCTGGATAATGCAGAAGGCATGGTCACTCCGTATATGTATCATAATTATATAGATGCTCTGTTGCATGTGGGAGAAAAGAACAAGGCATTACAAAAGCTGGAAATATATTGGGGCGGAATGGTACGTCTGGGAGCGGACACATTCTGGGAGTTATATAATCCAGAAAATGCTGATGAATCTCCGTATGGAGGAACGATTGTGAATAGTTATTGTCATGCGTGGAGCTGTGGACCGGCATATTTTTTGAGAAAATATTTTAAGATGAAAGAGGAATAGAATATGGCGAAAATAAATATGAAAGAAACTCCGTTCTTTTTGGATGAAGAAGCACAGGAGTGGGTACTGGATACATGGAAGAAGATGAGCCTGGAGCAGAAATGTGGGCAGGTATTCTGTCCTATGGGATTAGGAAATGATCCAGAATTATTGAAGCATTTGACACAGGATATTGGTGTGGGAGGATTAATGTATCGTGCGGATACTACGAAAAATATTCAGCAGACGCACAGGATGCTTCAGGAATTTTCGGATATACCACTTCTGTTGGCAGCAAATACAGAAGCAGGCGGAGATGGTCTTGCGCTGGAAGGAACATCATTTGGTAAGCCGATGGCGGTTGCAGCGACAAATAATCCAGAAAATGGATATCGTATGGGACTTACAGCATGCAAAGAAGGAGCTGCGCTTGGATTGAACTGGTCGTTTGCACCAATTGTTGACATTAATTATGACTTCCACAATCCAATTACGAATGTACGTACATTTGGAAGTGATCCAGAGAAAGTGTTGGCATTTGCATCAAGATATCTGGATGCAGCAGATGAGTGTGACGTAGCAGTTGCAATCAAACACTTTCCAGGTGATGGAGTGGATGAAAGAGACCAGCATATATTGACCAGTGTAAACTCATTTTCTACAGAAAAATGGGATGAAACTTTCGGTTATGTGTATAGCAATTTGATTCAGAAAGGCGCAAAGACTGTGATGGTAGGTCATATTGCACAGCCGGCTTATGTAAAAGCAATCAATCCGAATGCAACAAGAAAAGAGATGCTGTGTCCGGCATCTCTATCACCGGAACTTTTAACGGGATTGCTGAGAGGTAAGCTGGGATTTAATGGTTTGATCAGTACAGATGCAACGCCGATGGTAGGATTTACAGCAGCAATGAAAAGATGCGAGGCAATTCCACAGGCAATTGCAGCAGGATGCGATATGATTTTGTTTAATAAGAGTCTGGAAGAAGATTATGGATATTTGCTGACGGCAGTAAAAGAAGGAAAAGTCAGCGAGGAACGTTTGGACGAAGCTGTACTTCGGATTCTTGCAACAAAAGCTTCCTTACATTTACATGAGAAGAAGAGAACTAAGACACTGGTTCCGGGAGAAGAGGCAATAAAGATTGTAGGGTGCCAGACACATAAAACATGGGCGAAAGAAGTGGCAGATCAGGCAATTACGTTAGTTCGGGATAATCAGAATCTTCTTCCGATTTCTCCGAAAAAATATAAGAGAGTGTATCTGAATGTAATTCAAAAAGACTCGAATCCGGATAGCCCTTTTGTTCAGAAGTGGAAAGCACAGTTTGAAAAAGAAGGGTTTGAGGTTACGGTAAGAGATCGGCGTACTGCAATTACAGTAGAAGATTTCATAGAGCCAGAAAGAATGACACCGGAAAAAGGAAAATTGATGCATGAGATGTACCGCAGTGTGGAAGAAATGAAACAGGATTATGATTTGTATGTTTACATTTGTAATATGGAAAATGCATCGAATAATACAACTTTGAGACTGAATTGGAATGTTTGTTTTGGCTTGGGAGATGATGCTCCATGGTTTGTATCAGAAATCCCGACAATGATGATTTCAACAGCATATCCGTTTCATTTATTTGATGCACCAATGATAGATACTTATATTAACAGTTACAGTGGAAATCCGGAGTTTATTCAGGTAACGATGGAAAAAATTATGGGGCGTTCAGAATTTTGTGGGGTAAGCCCTGTGGATGCGTTATGCGGAAAGGATTATATCTGATTTGGAGGCGGAAGAAGTGAAGATAAAAGGATTGATTTTTGACCTGGATGGGGTTCTTGTATTTACAGATAAATTTCATTATCAGGCATGGAAAACTATGGCAGACGAACTTGGGGTATATTTTGATGAGACGATTAATCATCGGCTTAGAGGTGTAAGCCGTATGGACTCTCTGGAAATTATTCTGGAACGTTACGAAGGACCAGACTTAAGTTTACGTGAAAAGGAAAAACTGGCTGAAAAGAAAAACGAAATTTACAGGACGTTACTAGAGTCAATGACACCAGACGATGTGACAAAAGAAGTAAGAGATACATTGACAAAACTTCGAGAAAAAGGATATAAATTAGCGATTGGATCATCCAGTAAGAATGCAAAATTTATTCTGGAAAAGGTAGAATTGAAAGATGCTTTTGATGCAATTTCGGACGGAAATAATATTACAAAGTCAAAACCAGATCCGGAGGTATTCTTAAAAGCGGCAGAGTATTTGGGATTACCGCCAAAAGCGTGTATGGTTGTGGAAGATGCGGAAGCAGGAATCGAAGCTGCAAAAAAGGGTGGCATGTACGCAGCTGGAATTGGAGAGGCAGCAAAAAGTATAAATGCCGATGAGTCTTTAAAAACATTTTCGGAGCTGGTGGATATTGTAGACAAATGAAATAGTGAGAATGTGAGAAGAGCATGCTAAAAATAAGGGAGAGACTGCGTTGTTGGTCTCTCCTTATATTTTATAATTTAATTTTCCTCAGATATTCAATCAATATAAAAGAATACTCATACGCAACCATCGTTTCTTCCTGCGTAATATCCAGATCAAACAGTTCTTCCATTTTATTAAGCCGGTAAAAGAAGGTACTTTTATGAATATGTAGTTCATTCGCGGTGCGTACAGCATTCCTTCCGTTCATCAGATAAGACCGAAGTGTATTGGCATAATCCGTGTTCTGCTCCTGATCATTTTATAGATATCTGGATGAATGGTTGATTTCAAAGTCGTAAAGTCTTTACATAGCGAGAATGTATGTTGCAGAAAATGATTCCGGTAATAGACGATATAATCCTCTGGAATCAAAGTGTGCTCTGAATAAAAAGAGGACAAAAAAGCAGCCTGTTTGTAATAAATGTGATTTTCTGTAATATTCTCATATGGGAAGCTTATATATGTATACAACTGATGAAATTGAAGGAATGCATAGAATTTGGTCAATGTCTTTTCGCTGAATGGCCGGTAGGAATCGCACGGCAAAAAGACGGTCAGTTTTCCGTAAAAGGACACTGCCATACTGTTTGGCAGGATTGTTAAACTCCGTCCCTATCTGGTCCTATCTGGTTTTATTGCGATATTCCAATGGGGTCATCCCAAAACACTTCTTAAACGCTTGTCTGAAATTACCGATATCTGAATACCCTAATTCCTCGGAAATAACCGCGATGGAAATATCTGGATTAGTAAGCAGGCGGGTAGTCTGGTTCATACATAATTGCTGGATATTTTCGCTGAAACTCATACCGGTGCTGGATTTGATAATCCTTTGTAATTGTCGTTCGCTGTAATTGAAGAAAGAGGACAATTCTTTCAAAGTAACTGTAGCGAAATGCTCCTGTATATATTTCAAGATGAATATCAGGTTTTCATTCTGGTCATCTTCAGCCAGTGACGGAACGATAACATTTGCACCATGATTGCGAAGCAGTGTAATGAAAAATGCATCGATAATGGAATTGAGCATCCGGTTTTTGTATTGACGGTTTCCAATAAATTCTTCATAGTGGTCATTGATTTTATTGAAGTAATGTGTTCCTCCACCATCAACTTTTAATTTGTAAATCGTGCCGTCAAATAGATCATAAACGAGTGATGCAGTTATTGCACATTGTCCGTATGTAGGGTCATTATCATAATCATAATCTTTTTGACAACTTGGGTAAGCCGTTTCTTTACACCAAACATTTAATAAAACATTAAATAGCTGATCAATTGTGCTTATGGTGGGATTATTTCCATCCTGCCTTTGGATATCTAATGTATGTTCTCTTCCATAGTATGAAATAAAACGTCCTGAGTTTGTTGTAAACATGTCAATACCTCCAAATTAGTAAACATAAAACTTCTTTTCAATCAATATTATTTTTCCCAATCCTATAATTTTAGTTATAAAAGCAAATTTTTTCCTAGATGCTATTAAAAGCTCCAAATCAGCTTTATTATCGATTCTAACATCACTTCTCCCAAGACGCCTACTGCTAATAGTAAGAAGCTTGTGAAGCCGATTACAGCTAGTAATCCTGTCTGAAGCCAGTCGCCATAAACAGCTATGAGAAGAATGCTAAAAATGATTACAAACAAGTATACTATTCCGTGTACAATCTCATATAGTGATACCAAAGTCTTAACAATCAGCCAAATAAAAACTAAAACCAATATAATTGGCAATACCAGTAATTTCTTTAACCCTTTAAGTATAATCATAGCTTTTCCTTCCCTTACGTCAATTTCTCTTCTGAAGAAGTCGATATGGAATTATTGATGAAAGCTCTGGCGAATCCGGAAATGCGGGCGTTGCTTAATTCGCTGGCTAAGACAATGAAGTAATGAAAAGTAGTGAGTCTATCTCCATCATGCCTATAGAAATTATTCAATAAAAGCGAGCAAAACATCAATACAATTGTATTGAATCAGCAATGAAATGGCATTATAATGAAGAAAAAAGGAGGTTTCTAAAATGGCAAGTACAATTCAGATCAGGGTAGACGATGACTTAAAAAATAAATCAGATCAGCTTTTTAAAGATCTTGGAACTGATACGACATCAGCAATAAGGATGTTTTTAACGCAGGCGGTTGCATATAATGGATTTCCATTTGAAATAAAACGAACTGTGCATAATCCTTATACATCTATGACAGAAGAAGAGATGCTTCAAAGACTGGAACAATCCAGAGAATCTTCAAAAAAGGGAAATTACCGAAATGCAGATGATGTGATTTCAGATATGAGAGGAAAATATGGATTATAAAGTAGTTGTAACAGCTGAAGCAGAAGAAGACTTGAACCAGTTTATACAGTATCTGCTTTTTGCCAAGAAAAATAAGCAGGCAGCCAAAAATGTGCTTGATGATTTTGAGGATACTATTAAAAAGTTGAAGTATGTAGCGAGTAGTTTGAATGTATGCGACAATCCACGTTTACAGAGCCTTGGATATCGTCGAATAAATTTTCAACAGCACAGATACTTTATGTTGTACAGAATAGAAAATGATGTTGTATATGTGGATGATATTTTCCATGAATTACAAGATTATGAAAACCGAATGATATAAATTGAATATTGGCAGTAAAAAGAGTATTTACCGTAAAACCGTAAATGCTCTTTTTTTGCACCTATTTGGAAAGAATAAATAATATAGCGTCTATAAGGAAGCGTTGGTTTTAATGGAAATGCATTATTGGAAAATCCTCTAATTTCAAAAATAAAAAGTAGTCGAAATTTCCATAGACAAATACACGCTCACGTTGTATATTATAAATATAAATCTAGTCAATTAAATATAGATATCATTTCCACCTCTAAGGGAATGGTAGTCATAGGATTGATGTAGTTAGTATCATTACATACTTCCCCAAATATTAGCTGTAGCTAAAAAGTTGCTAACAAGCTGTACTTATCTAAGGTTTATAGCTGATTACAGTAATTGACTGGATAAAAATTGTGGTCAAGTTGACCACAATACAGGAAAGAGAAGTATTGATGTGATCGGAGAACTTTGCGGAGACAGTGCAAAGCAGGTCCACTAATGAAAATATGCGAACCTTTAGAAATTGTAAAAAAATTAGCACCGTTTAAAGTGCTAATCTTCATAATGATATTTACATGAGTATATAATCAGATTTTGGATGTTATCCATATAGTAAATTAATCTATGCTCATCGGTAATGCGTCTGCTACATGCTTTTCGGTGTTTTAATGGTTCTGGCTTACCAATTCCGGTTAAAAGCCCATTGCGGTCAATATCCTTAATAAGCTCATTGATCCGCTTAACCATTTTTTTATCTTCCCTCTGCCATTCGGTGTATTGCTCCCAAGCAGTAGGAGTAAATACTATATTCATTTATTCGTATGCCTCCAATTCTTCAATGGACTTAGTAACAAAACCACCTGCCTCAGCCTCTGCCATAGATTTATCAAGCATAGCAAGATACTCAGCGTTTCGCTTGGCTTTCATCATTTCGTTGTATTCAGCTTCGGAAAGCATAACAATATTTTCGTTCTTGGGTCTTGATATAATTAATGTTTCACCATTAAAAACCTTATCACATAAACTCTTGAAATTATCTCTAACATCCATGCTCTTTACTGCTAACATATAAAGCACTCCTTTCCGTACATAAAAACGTATGGTTTTACGTACTTTAATTATATGCTATTATTATCTCCATGTCAATAAATTTAATGTATTCACTTTCTGGCTACTTTGGATTTTGAATGACAGATATTGAGAAAATGGGCGATAGAAGCAAGTGTCTACAAATTGTCTACTTGTGACCCTTTTTGTAACTGATTTTGTCAATGCCGATATTAACCAGACCATCAAGTCTTCTTGAGCGCTCCGGTTCTAAATCGTGAAGAGCACGATTGACACAGCGGCCTACAGTTTCCCAGTCCACTCTCATGAAGTATGATGTGGTACTTCTTGGAAGATAGGATGCAAACCATGCAACGGTAAGGTCGAAATCCTTGGTAAATCTACTACCTGGATATGCCCATGGAACTTCGGCAACATATACCCCATGTTCAAGGCAGATGATACGATGCGTCTGGTATTCAACTTCGACCAGAATACCACCCCAGTCCAGCCCCCTCCAAGTGGTTGGTCTGCTGGAATGTTTGTCATAAGCAGGACATGACTTGTGACAGAAAGGGCAGTCATTCTCATGCCATTTATTAGGTCTGGCTTTGATACGGATGTGTTTCACACCATCCTCATCAGAGTAAAGATTAAAATTTTCTATCAAGAGAATAAAGAATTGACAAAATTTTGTGGGGTGGGGTAGAATAATGGTAAAAAATTCCAAAACATAACGCATTGGTGCCTTTCGCAGAAAGAAGAAAAATAAACATGAAAAAGAGAAAGAACTTGGGAAAAAAGTTAGTAACAATGTTAGTGTCTGTAGGCTTTTTTGCAGTTTTGATTACAGTCTTGAATTTAATGGCATTACAAGCTATTCGAGGAAAGAATAATGTGCTTATAGAACAGTTTGAACAATATGAAGAAGCAGTGGAAAATAATGATACTGCGGTTTTTGAAACAGCAAAAGGAGAAGTGGTAGAAGCCATCAGACATAGCAACTACAGAATAAATGGAAGCATCATTTTTGATCTTGCACTTGTGGTAGCTGATATTATTGTAATCGTACTTCTTTCGATTGTTATTAATAAGTCCATTGTTCGTCCAGCAAAAAGAGCAAAGAATGATTTGGATGATATCATTTTAGGTATAGAATCAGGACAGGGTAATCTTACGTTAAGAGTATTTGATGAAACCAGTGATGAAATTGGTCAGCTTGCAAATGGTGTCAACCATTTTATTGAAACATTACAAAATCTTATGGTAAAGATTCAGAGTGTATCAAAAGATATGAAAAAATCTTCCTATCTTGTACAAAAAGAGGCGGAATCTTCAAATATGAGTGCATCCAATGTGAGTGCAACATCGGAAGAACTTGCAGCATCCATGGAAGAGGTATCTGCTTCTCTATATGATTTAGCCCAAGGATGTAATAATCTGCTAGAGAAAATGGCAGGCATGAATGAGGATGCTAAGAACTCTGCAATGAAGTTGCAGGAAGTGAAGCTTACTGCAGAAAATAGCTATAAAGAAGCGATTGCATCAAAAGAAAAAACAGTAGAAACATTTGATGGCATTCAAAAGGATGTCGCGGAGGCAGTAGAAGCATCTAAGTCTGTAAATGAAATTGCAAAACTTACAGAAAATATCTTAAATATTGCAGCACAGACAAATCTTCTAGCACTTAATGCATCGATTGAAGCAGCAAGAGCAGGGGAAGCAGGCAGGGGCTTTGCCGTTGTTGCAGATGAAATCAGACAGCTTGCAGATAGTTCACGTGAGACAGCAAACAATATTCAGGAAATCAGTGGAAAAGTTATTGAGGCAGTAAACAATCTGTCTGGAAATGCAACGGAAATGATTCGTTTTGTAGATGAAAAGGTAGCACTTGATTATGACAACTTTGTAAAAATTATTGGAAATTATGATGCTGATTCTGATCAGGCAAGTAATACATTTAACGAGTTTGCAGTTAAGTCAAAAGATAGCTTAGGTACAATGAATGATATGAATGAAGGTATCAATAACATTTCTATAGCGATTGAAGAATCTGCAAAAGGTGTTACAAACGTAGCACAAGAGATATCACAACTTGTAACAGCAATTTCAGCAATTAAAGTGCAGGCGGACGAAAATAAGAACCTTTCGGAAGATTTATTGGATGAAGTAGCAAAATTTGAAAAAGTTTAACTAACAGATTTTTATTATGAGAAAAACTGTATTAGGTAAATAACCCGCACTAACTAAAAATGAATGCCAGAATAAGCACAAAGGCATAGCACCATTACGGGTTCTATGCCTTTGCGTTTTCCGGAAGCAGCATCCGGTCGTCGATATAGTAATCACAGGAAATCTTCCGGCTGTTGTGTCCATAGAATTCGATGACAGGCTTGTTACCGGCTTAAGGAAAAAGTCTGCAATCCTCATGGCGTATAGCAGAGAAGGAATATGCTGTTTTGACTCGATATTGGCAATAGTTTTCAGGCTGATGCCGGTTGCTGATACATGCTATACAAAGACAACTACAGACTACCGGCGGATGATAAGGAACTGAAAAGCAGCCG
>OGIK01001001.1_pt1 | contig 29679 bp, 26 predicted proteins | sample 1571781 | NCBI WGS metagenome assembly OGIK01 (sample SAMEA2581956, study PRJEB24529) | metagenome | biome: Human gut stool | place: China | collected 2011
GGACAAACTTGTGCAGAGGGTCTATATATTAACCCTTTTGCACAAGTCTGTCCCTCTGATTATTTTGTTTAGTAAATCAATTCATAAGACCAAGCACCACCGTCTATTCTTGCAACAGTGCCATCGTTATTTAATGTGTAGACGCCAAGATCAACGCTATCCGATTCTGATCCCCAAACGACATCAACCTTATCAGGTAATTTAGCACTTTGCCTGCCACAGAATCCGAGCAAATCAAGTGGATAAACATCAACAGGAACATAGCCCGAAAAATAAAGTAGGTCAATATTAATGGGTGTAGCTGTTTTAGAATAAGAGATTTTGGCCGTCTCTATTTCGGTATCATCTTCATTGTAATCCTTTGCAGTATATTCTACAAGGTTTCCGTCTCTCCATGTACATTCGCTCACACGTATCCGAGATTCATTATAACTATAACGTTTTTCAACATGTTGCAAATAACCGTTTTTATCATATTCAAGTTTATAATAAATTGCTCCGTCCTTTTCATCATTATCCTCTATAACTTCTGTTACATAACCATATGAATTCAATTTACATGTATAATTTATATCGCTACCTTTTACAGTTAACGAATTTCCATTGTAGGTAAATTCATAAGAATCATTTCTCAAACCATCTACTTTTTTAACACGATTCTCGGAATCATAGGTTATAGTGGTTGTCCATGATTCGTCCCATTCAGCACGAAAGACTATCTGTTTAACCCATTTTTCGGGAGTAGGCGCTTTCCCGCCATTGTCATCATCATCGGAACAAGCCGAGAAAGAAACTGCCGCAAACATAGCGGCCACAATAAGAAACAACTTTTTCATAGTTGCAATAAGTTTAGGTTGTCGCTCTTGCACCTATGCGACGATTAATTTTTGGATCTAATGAAACAGAAAGCGTGGAACTGCAATATATGATATTAGGGGAGTCGGATACAGCCCAAAATGAAAAAAAGAGCTAAACATCTGCAAATATAATCATTGATATACTGTATTTTATGTGGTATCAGATTCGGGAATGACTTTTTAATTTGTCTTAATCCGTTGCAAGTTTCTTCGGGATATATGGGAACATTTACGGGAATTTGTTATACCTTTGCCGCATAACCGAAAAAGCAACGCAGATGAAAGTTACCGTCTATCTGAAAAAGTCTTCCCCCGGGGCCTCGAACATCTGTTTCAGGGTCAGGGATAAGAATGTGGACATAAAGGTTGTTTCCCCGCTTGAAGTGCAAGACAAGTACTGGGATTCCGACACCCTCAGCTACAGGCGCACGACGGCTGTTCCTGCCGCCGAGCAGAAACGGCTGCCGGAACAGATCGCCGCCATCATAGAGCGGGCGGAGAAGACCTTTTCGGACAAGGCGGACAGCAGGTGGATGAGGCAGGTCATTGAAGATGTGCTGTACCCTGCCCGTGCCTTCGAGCGCAACCACCCGAACCTGCTCGCCCGTGTCCACGAGTATCTGGAGAAGTTTGACGGTGCGGAGAGAACAAAGGAGCATATCGTCCGCTTCGAGCGCAAGATGACCCGCTACCACGACTACCGCCGGGAGATACTGGGCGAGGCGGACTTCACCCTCTTCGTGGAGACCGTCACGTTGGAGCAGATGAACGCTTTCCGGGATTATGTGGTGAACGAACACCTGCTGCGGCAGGAATATCCCGACTTCTATGCTCCCCGCCTACTCATCAACCACCGTCCGAGGCCGCTTTCCGGTACGACCGTCATCAACATCATGAACCTTTTCTGCACTTTCCTGCACTGGTGCAAGAAGATGAAGTATTCCGACAACGAGGTCTATGCCCTCTACGGGTGCAAGGAGCCTACCTACGGCGACCCGTTTTTCCTCACTTCCGAAGAAAGAAACATCCTGTATGACGCAGACCTGAGCGACAACCCGAAGCTGGCCGTCATCCGTGACATCTTCGTGTTCCACTGCTATGTCGGCTGTCGCGTGGGTGACCTTTACCGTCTCACAAGGGACAATATCAAGGACGGTTTTCTGGAATACATGCCGCAGAAGACGAAGAAATGTCAGGCGAAGACCGTCAGGGTGCCGCTGCACGAAAAGGCGTTGAAGATACTGGAACGATACGATGCCAATTCCGACAGACTGTTCCCGTTCAGGCAGATACACACCTACAACCTCGGCATACGGGAACTGCTGAAGCGTTGCGGCATAGACAGGATGGTCACCATCCTCGACACGCACGGCTACAATACCGTGCAAAGACCCTTGTACGAGGTGGCCACGAGCCACACGGCACGCAAGACCTTCGTGGGCAACCTATACAGGCAGGTGCCCGACCCAAACCTTATCGCCTCCATGTCGGGGCATGTGGAGGGCAGCAGGGCGTTCAGCCGCTACCGCACGATAGACGATGACATGAAGCGCAGGCTTGTGGACATGATAGACTAAGACAGAAAGGAGGACATACATATGAAAGTGACCGCATTCATCCGGAAGACCGCCGCCAAGAACAACATCACCGACCAGGCACGGATCTATTTCCGTGTCCGTGACATCGGCGGCGTGGACATCAAGGCCGCGAGCGAACTCTCCATCAACCCCAACCACTGGAGCCCGGAAAGGCAGGGCTACAAGCCCCGCGTGGCTCTGGTGTCGGAGGAGAAGAAGATGGGCTTCGACAAGGACGTGCAGCAGATTACCCACCTTATCACGAAAGAGTACCACCGGGGCGTGGACGGCAACTGGCTCAAAAGCCTGATAGAGGAATACCACCATCCCAACATCAACGCGAGGGGCGGCAACAGGGCCGACGAGTACCTGCTCTCGTACCAGATACGGAGATACATCGAGGAAACACCGCTCGCGGACGAAAGCCGCAAGCACCACCTCGACAATCTCAACAAGGTGCTGCGCTACGAGCGTTTCCGCCACGAGGTGCTGCATCAGCGGGGCTTTCACCTCTGCATCGATACCATAACGGCTGACGACATCAGGGACTTCAAGTTGTGGATGCAGGAGGAATACAAATATGTGGACATGTATCCCGTATTCTACCGGAACGAGAAGCACCGCGATGTCGGGCAGAAGCGTTCCGAGAACAGCATGTCGGGCTCGCTCTACCGCATCCGCACCGTCGTCAAGTGGTGCATCAAGCGCGGACTGACAAGGAACAATCCCTTCGACCAGTACCAGATTGCCCGGCCGATGTACGGCGACCCGTTCTACCTGACACTTGAAGAGCGTGACAAGGTGTACTATGCAGACCTGAGCGGCATGGGGCCTACCTATCCGGTTTACCGCGACATCTTCATGTTCCAGTGCCTGATAGGATGCCGCGTGAGCGACCTGAACAGGCTGACCAAGGCCAACATCGTGGACGGCTTCGTGGAGTACATCCCGCAGAAGACGAAGATGGAGCATGCCAATACGGTGCGTGTACCGCTCAACCAAAAGGCACGGGAGATACTTGAACGCTACAAGGATCTGGAGAACGCCCTGCTCCCCCGGTTCTCGCACTTCGGCTACAACAAGAAGATAAAGGAGATACTCAAGTATGTGGGCATCGACCGCAAGGTCATAGTCCTCGACCCCAAGACAAGGGAGGACGTGGCAAGACCCTTGTATGAGGTGGCATCTACCCATACGGCACGCAAGACCTTCATCGGCAATCTCTACAGGCAGGTCAAGGACCCGAACCTGATAGCCTCTATGTCGGGACATTCGGAAGGAAGCCGGGCCTTCGCACGGTACCGCAAAATTGACGACGAGATGAAGAAGGAGCTGGTAAACCTTTTAGACTGATAATTTCCCTGTTTCCCCTCCACAGACAATGCAATATGAATATGGACGAGCAGAAATTGACATACGAACAGTTCAAGGCTGACATCCTCCAGTGGAAGGACGCGCACAGGGAAGAATACCGCCGCTTCGCGAAAATGATGGCGGACGGGAACGAGGTGCAGTACCTTGCCGTATGCCGTGCCATATTCAGACAACTGCCCGGCATCAAAAAGGAATGGCAGATGTCATGGTGTGACGACAGCACGGACGGCTTTAGAAACATAGACCTCCATTTCAAGGAGAACGCGGTGCCGGGGAAGATCGTGGAACTTTACAGGAAACAGAGGGAAGAAGACACAGCCCCGCCTCCGACCACATTCTGGGGCAGAATGAAATACATTTTCAGACAGAGCCTGAGAAAACGCTGCGTGACCTTGTCCGCCCCTCTTGTATTGAGCTGGCTGTATTACGGCAAGAGCTTCGAGGCCATGGTGGACATGGTCAGCAGGCAGGCCGGGCATCCCAAGGCAGGGAACGCCGAGAGGATGGGCTGTTCCATTGTCGTCAGGCAGATTATCGAGGTGTCCATAAAGAACGGCTTCCGCACGCAGGAGGACTGGAACAGACACTTCGCCATGAAGGACGCGATTGAGAAAGGCGGCATCGGCGAATGGGCTTTGCAGTCCGTAAAGGACAAGATGGGCGGTAATGATACCGGAAGCATTCAGACAAGCACAACGGGATCCGGTATCGGCACGGCACCGCAAGCGTTGCGGACGGCAGGAAAGAAAAAGATACAGGAGCGACCACTTGCGGATTATCTCAAGTGCGGAAATAAAGAAGCGGTTATACAATGTATCCGCCGTTTCGTTTCCATAAACACGAGTGCCGTCCATCAGGCACTCCCGTTCTATGTGCTGAAAGACCTGCGGCTGGTGGCCGGAATGCACGCCGCGAAGGAGTACAGCGTGGGGATGGCATTGCAGTTTCCCGACCTGCCATCGCTGAAAAGCGAAAGCGCCATACGGCAGGCGGTCGGCTTCCTGAAGGCGGCAAAGCATGTCATCAAGGACGGGAAAGACCAGATGGCACCTCTTATCGAGAGTGACGAGAACCGGGAACTGTACCGGACACTGGCAGCGGAAATCAGAGAAATCGCTGCCGATGATGAAGCGGAAACTGCGGCCGGATAGGGTAAAACGAGCCGTTTTACATGGTCATGCAGACTTGAATGGTCATGACAATTTAAGACAAGGCATTATATATCAATCTGTTTCAATTCCAATATACTTTTGCACCGTCAATCCTTTTCCCGAGGGTCGGCGGTGCTTCTCTTTTATACGCCATCGAAAGGGAGGCATCAGGGAACTTTTGAAGATGGTCATCACAAAATTCAAAACTGATATTTATGATTACCATAGAAAGTCTGGTTGAGCAGGGCGCGAACGTGAAACTGGAAGTCACGCCAGCCGACCTTAAGATGTTTGCCGAGGCCATCGTGCAGCGCACGATGGCGGCCCGGCAGGAAGAACTGAATGCGGAGATGCGGCGTGTGGCGGAAGAGACATGGCTCAACACAAGACAGGTGCGTGAGCTGCTGAACGTGTGCGAGGGGACGCTCAACCTGTGGGCGAAGCGCGGCTACCTCGTCCCCGTCAAGGTGGGCAACAAGAACATGTATGCCAGATCGGATGTCCGCCGTGTGCAGACGGGAGGCAAGTCCGAGAGTGTGACATCCTATTGCAAGAAGAAAAATGGCTGACATGACAAACACCCGACTTGAACTGTGCAACATGATCCGCATGGAGGCGGAGCATGTCAGTGATACAGGCTTCCCTCTGGATGTCTTTCCGCAGGCCGTGCAGTCCGTCATACTCGACATGGACCGGTACGAGAACTACAAGACCGAGTTCATCGCGACGGCCATGCTGTCGGCGGTATCGGCCGCATTGGGAGGCACCTACCGTATCCGCATCAAAGGCGAGTGGCAGAGCAACGCCGCCCTCTACATCATCCTCGTGGGCAGGCCGGGACTGGGCAAGACACCGCCGCTGGAGGCGGCATACCGCCCCATACGGAAGCACGACTACGCCCTGTTCAGGGCGTATGAGTCAGAACTGGAGGCATGGAAGGCCGCCGGGGAGAGCGGCAGGAAGCCCGTACTGCGACGCACCGTCGTTTCCGACTTCACTCCGGAATCGCTACTGCTGACACATAACAGCAATCCCCGCAGCGTGGTCATTCTGGTGGACGAGATAATGGGCATGTTCAACTCCGCCAACCGCTACACCAACGGGCAACTCATAGAGCAGCTGCTCACGGCATGGAGCGGCGGGGCACTGGATGTGACAAGGGTCAGCAACACTATACCTGTGCATATTGAACAGCCGTGCATCAACATCATCGGGACCACGCAGACCAAGCGTGTGCATGAACTGCTGACGAAAGGCTTCGAGGAAAACGGCCTGCTCGACCGCATCCTGTTCGTGCTTCCCAAGTCCCGTGAAGTGCCAAAATGGACCGATTGGGATGATGGCGGGGAGGACAGGGCTTCCATGGCGGCGGCACGATGGGAACAGATACTTGGCAAGGTACTCGCCTTGGACTATGACACGGGAGAGGAAGAAAGGATGCCCCATGTGCTGTCTATGGACAGGGAGGCAAGGGAATATTTCTTCTCTTGGTGGAACAGGAAAGTGGAACGCATCAACCGGATAGAGGACGACGCCCAAGTGGAGAGTCGCGAGATGAAGCATCCGGCGCAAGTGGCACGGCTGGCCCTGCTCATGCAGGTGTTGCGGTATGCCATCGACGAGAGCCATCTACAGTTTGTGGATCTGGCTTCCGTCAAAGCCGCCATCCGGCTGAACGGCTACTTCGAGGACTCGTACCGCCGCATCCGCTCATTCGTGGCGGAGGACATGTGCGAGGATCCGCCCAAGGTGCTGCTGTCGCTGTTGCCGGACACGTTCGACACGAAAACTGCCATCGCCATTGGGAAGGAATTGCAGAATGTCAGCGAGCGCACGGTGATGAACTACCTCAAGGAGCTTTGCAGGAGCAGGCTGCTGCGGAAGTCCAAGGCCGGGCATTACGAGAAAATCATATATGATAAATCTGGTAAATTTAATATGACAGACAATGAACCGTCACCCCCAGACTGCAACGGATGACCCCCTCGTTGCAGCCTGCAGTCTTTGCAGTTTTGCAGTTTCAGGGTTCTAAAAACAGGTATTTCCTGCAAGACTGCAGGAACTGCAAACTGCAAATGACGGTTTCCACTTGCAGGAATCCACAAAAGAGAGCATCATGACCGAATACAGATTCCATCTTCAGAAATACCGTCCGGGCAGCAAGACCGTCTGTCCGGAGTGCGGCAGGAAAGCCTGCTTCACCCGTTATATCGACGAGGCGGGAGAGATTTCCTTCCCTGACAGCGTAGGCATGTGCGACCATATCAACAGTTGCGGTTACCACTACACACCGAAAGAATACTTCCGGGACAATCCGGCTGTCAAAGAAAGATTGAATGGGCAGGAAAGGTTTGGCGGCACACCGATAGCTGCAAGACCGCCAGCAAGAGCATTGCCCGAACAGAAACCACGGATTTCTTTTCTTCCCTCTGATTGGGTGGAGCAGTCCATGCGCAGGTACGACATCAACCCCTTGTACCGATACTTTACCAAAGTGATGGGCAAGGAGAATGTGGACAAGCTATTCAGCCTATACAGGGTCGGTACCTCAAGGAGGTGGGGCGGTGCGACCGTATTCTGGCAGATAGACCGGAACAGCAACGTGCGTGCGGGCAAGATCATGGGCTACGATGCCGTAACCGGACACCGTATTAAGGAGCCTTTTAACCAAGTCAGCTGGGTGCATTCCGTGAGGAAGGTGCAGGATTTCAGGATGAAGCAGTGCCTGTTCGGAGAACATCTGCTGTCGGACAACTCCGCCGTAATGTCTGCCAAACCTGTAGCCATTGTCGAGAGCGAGAAGACGGCACTGGTCGCCGCCCATTTCATCCCCGACTTCATCTGGCTTGCCACCGGAGGGATACACGGGTGCTTCAACGGCGAAGCGGTGCAGGCATTGGACGGACGGGAGGTGATTCTTTTCCCCGACCTTAAGGCAACGGAAGAATGGCGGCGATGGCTGCCGCTGCTGAAATCCATATGCAGGCGTGCCACATGTTCCGACCTGCTGGAAAGGATCGCGACCAATGAACAGCGCAGTCAGGGACTGGACATTGCCGACTTCCTGCTGATGGAGGACACGCCGCAGATGATTCTTGCGAGGATGATAGAACGCAACCCCGTACTGCAGACCTTCATCGACACCTTCGGCCTCGAACTGGTGGATGCAGGGAGGGTGGAATGACGGAAAGGTATCGGACAGCTTGCTGTCCCATGAAAAAGGGGTTGTAAAATCCCGTAGCATATTAGGGCATTTTCACCGCCTCCGCTCCGCTTCCGGCAGTCAAAAAGCCCATAGGCCGAGGGATGTCCCTCCGACTTCAAATATATGCCTCCGGTAATAGGACGGGATTTTACAACAGAAATTATAATCATAAAACGAACGGATATGAGTAATACACAATACGCGGTCTGCCACCTGCAGCGTGGCAGCGGTAATGACTCTGGTATGTCATGCCATATAGAAAGAAAGGATGCCAAGGGGAAGAAATATGTCCCGGACAATGCCGATGCTGGCCGGACACATCTCAACCGGGAACTGGTCAAGTTTCCCGATGGCGTGTCCAGCCGCACCGAGGCGATACAGCACCGCATCAATACCGCCGGACTGCGCCGAAAGGTCGGCAAAAACCAGACAAAAGCCATCCGTATCATCCTGACCGGGACACATGAACAGATGATGAAGATTGCCAATGGCGGCAGACTGGACTGTTGGATTGATGCCAACCTCAAATGGCTAAGGGATACATTCGGGAATGAGAACCTTGTATCGTGCGTGCTGCACATGGACGAGAAGACTCCCCACCTGCACGCCACCATCGTTCCCATTGTGACCGGGGAGCGAGTCCGCAGGAAACGTGAGGGTGAGAAGAAGTATGAAACGAAATCCGGTCCCCGGCTGTCGGCGGATGATGTGATGCGACGTACGCGGCTGCACGAATACCAGAACAGCTATGCTGCGGCCATGAAACCGTTCGGGCTGCAGCGGGGCATTGTCGGCTCCACCGCCAAACATCAGGCAAATTCGGATTATTACAGGCAGCAGGTCATCCGTTATGAGGAGGACATAGCCAAGTTGCAGGCAGATGTGGAGAAGGCGCAGGAGGGCAGGAACACCATCCTCTCGTGGTTCGGCAAGGGAGACCTTGCCAAAGCGAAAAAGGAACTATCGGACAAGGATGAGAAGATTGCCGAACTCAATAAACAGATTAAGGCTCTTCAGGCAGAAAAGGCACGGTTGCAGGAGCAACATAAATCAGGAATCGAAAAGCTGCGGAACGGCTACCAGAAAGAGATAGACGCAGCCATCCGCAGGGCGGAAACCGCCGAGCGGCAGTCAGAAGAGAAAGATGCCGTCATAGACAGGCAGCGAAAACAGATAGGCCTGCTTGACCGTAAGGCAAACCCTCAGCGTTATAGCCTCTCATCCGGTGCCGAGCTTGTCCGAATCAACGTGTCCAACTACCGGAACCCGTCGCTCCACATCTGGACACGGGTCGGCGAGGAGCTTTTTGAGGACACCAAATTCCAGATAGACTATGATGTGGCCCAAAGACATTTTAACGGCCAGATCACGGACGAGGAATTTGTCAACGCCGTATTCGAGCCGCAGGAACAGGTAAGCGTGAAGCAGGCCGAGCTGTTGGGCGCTGCTTTCACTCTTGCCGCCGGTGGACAGGCAGAGGTTCATGTCGGCACCAGTGGTGGAGGGGTGTCTTCGGAACTTCCGTGGAATGATAAGAAATCCAAAGGATTGAAACGATAAAGCTATCAATTCAATAGATAGATTAGCAGAAAAATATCTACTTTTGTATTGGATATAAAAATATAACGATGAAATTATCAAAATTATATAGTAAGTCACTTTGGAAAGACAGTTTTTTGTACGCAGTTAGTTTCATTGCTGCTATAGAAACTATTTGTGCTATCGCTAATTTTAGCATTACAGATATTTGCAATATACAGAAGTGGTGGGAGAAAGGCTTGGTTATTGTGGGTGTATTTTTATTATTTTGGCTTATAATATCTGTAGTAAAGGCATTCAGAGCAGACCATTCAATCACTTTAAAAATAAAAGGAATCAATGTTAAAATTGAAGAAGGGGATATATTTGAGTCAACAGATTGGAAATTAATCCCTTTTAATGAATTTTTTGATACCACTGTAGATGATGTCGTTATTGCTCGGAACTCGTTGAATGGAAAATTCATAGAAAGATTACAAGATATTGATGATTTGAAGCGACAAATTAACGAAGCAGAAGACATACCTGGAATGAAAAGAAAAACAAAAGCAGGTAAAATTTGTTATCCACTTGGACGAATCATTGTATATCAAGATTATTTGTTATTGGCATTTTCTCATTTTGAGAATAATCAGGCTAAACTATCTCATAACGATTACGAAATTTGTCTTAGGGCGATGTGGAATGAAATAAGCAGAGTATATGCTAATAAACCTATTGCTATACCGTTACTTGGGGGAGGAATAACACGCATTACAGATAAGAATGAATTTAATTTGCTTCGTTGCATTCTTTGTACGCTTAAAACATCGAATGCTCCAATATATCAACCGATAACAATTGTATTGACACGAGAAACTATTGATAAAATTAATTTGTATGATATTAAAAAAATATTTTAATCATGTATTACAGGACAAGAACTTACATCGCCGGAGATTGGGATCATGACAAAGATGCTGTTGAAGCATTACACCGATGGAATGAGAGTTCCAAATACGGACTTTCGTTTTCAGATGCTCATGAGTTAAAGCAAGCAAAGGACACAAGTCTAAATTGCTCGATTAAAAGGTCATTGGCTGAGAGATTGGATGCATCTAAAACATTTATCCTTATCGTTGGTGACCATACCAAAGAGTTAAAAGCTGGAGGATGTCAATACTGTGGTAGTTATAACAGCTATAGGGGAACCTGTAGCAGAGGTCATACAATAGATACTCGAAGTTATATTGATTTCGAATGTGAGAAAGCAATTCGAGATGGTTTAAAAATAATAGTCCTATATAAATCAACATTCGTCAATAGGGACAAATGCCCAGAAGTAATCAGATGGAAAGGCATTCATGTTCCTATGGAAAAATGGATTGGAAATACCTTATATTGGGATTATGATTCGGTGAGAAATGCTATTGGACAATAACTAAACACTGCCCCATAGTTTTTTGTCTATGGGACAGTGTTTTATTTACCAAGTTATCACTCTATCTACAATCTCCTGTTGTTCGGCGCTGCTACGACGCAGATAGATACGGGTAGTTTCTATGCTTTCATGTCCCATGAGGTCAGCAAGCAGAGCTATGTCATTGAATTTCTCCAAAAAATTCTTGGCAAACCGATGGCGGAAAGAGTGGGGATAAACGACTTTTTCATTCAGTCCGTATTTCACAGCATAGTTCTTCAACTGCTGGGCGATACCTCTTGTAGTGATACGCTCTCCGAAACGATTGAGAAAAAGGTAACCACTTGTGCGATTGCTTTTGATCAGCCATTCGGCTGCCTCCTTGCGTAATGTCTTCGGGATATAAATTCGGCGTATTTTGCCACCTTTGGTGTAAATATCGTAATACCCAATCTGAACATGCTCTACTTTTATTTGTATCAATTCACTGACTCTTGCGCCAGTCGCAGCGAGGAAACGCACTACAAAATACCATGTCAAATTATTTTCCCTTTTCAGTTTGTTTTTTAGGAAGATGTAGTCAGCATTGCTGATTACATTCTCTAAATATGAACGCTGTTGCACCTTGACAGATTTTAATCGCAAGCGCGGCTTTTTTATGCACTCAAGGTATTTATTCATAGCCTGTATGCGCAGATTCACAGTCTTTGGTTTGAAGGTTTCGATGAGATAAGTTTTATAGATAAGCAAATTTCGCTTGTTCAATTCCCTATGCCTGGAATAATACTCCTTGATGGCATAAAGATAAGCATTAATAGTATTTTCCGCCATATTCCCTTGACGCAAATACAATTCAAAATCTTCGTTGTTCATATTCTCTACATTATTAGTTAAACAAATTGTTATCACTAATAATGTAGAGAGTGGTTAGTGTTTTGAGTTCCTATTATGAGAAGTTCCTCGCCACGGGGGTGGTGAAGTGCATTGATGAGGAGATTCCGTTTGAGATTCCAAGTAGTTGGGAATGGACACGCATATCGTCTATATTTCAACTTAATCCAAGGGTAGAAGCCAATGATAATATGCTTGCAGCATTTATTCCAATGGAAGCAATTAGTGCTGTATATGGTTCAGATTACCATTACTATGAAAGGAAGTGGAAAGAAATAAAATCCGGCTTTACTCAGTTCGCTGACGGAGATATAGCATTTGCTAAAATAACGCCATGCTTTCAAAACAGGAAATCAGCCGTTTTCTCTAATTTACCAAATGGTATAGGAGCAGGAACAACAGAATTAAAAGTTTTACGTCCATATGGGGAAACTATAAATCGTTTCTATACCTTGTATTTCCTTGAAAGTCCATACTTTATTGATGAAGCTACTTTTAAAGGTACAGCAAATCAACAGCGTATTGTTGTTGGGTATTTGGAAAACAAGCTTTTTCCGTTACCTCCAATTGAAGAGCAATGTCGAATTGCCGGTAAAATTGCTGAAGTTTTACCGATAGCGGATAGATATGGCAAGACTCAAACAAAACTTGATAATCTAAATGTAGAATTAAAAAATATACTTAAAAAATCTGTTCTTCAAGAAGCAATACAGGGCAAACTTGTTCCACAGATAGAGGCAGAAGGCACAGCACAAGAGCTACTTGAACAGATACAACAGGAGAAGCAAAAACTTGCCAAAGAAGGCAAGTTAAAGAAATCAGCTCTCAATGATTCCATTATTTTCAAAGGTGACGATAACAAGTATTGGGAGAAGATTGGAAAAGAAGTGTGTTGTATTGACGATGAAATGCCTTTTGAAATACCTGAAACTTGGGCTTGGGTAAGACTTAATGATATTTGTTCTTATATCCAACGAGGGAAATCACCAAAATATTCTCTAATAAGGAAATATCCTGTTATAGCGCAAAAGTGCAATCAATGGAGCGGATTTTCTATTGATAAAGCACAATTTATAGAACCTTCTACATTGATGTCCTACAGCGAAGAACGATTGTTGCAAGATGGTGATTTGATGTGGAACTCTACGGGATTAGGCACATTAGGCAGAATGGCTATTTATCGGAGCAGTCTAAATCCGTATGGTATAGCCGTTGCTGATAGCCATGTTACTGTCATACGGGCATTAAAACAGTTTGTGCTTCCTAAATATCTCTATTACTATTATTCAAGCAATACAGTACAATCTGTTATTGAAGATAAAGCTGATGGAAGTACTAAACAAAAGGAACTTTCAACTGCAACAATAAAAAGCTATATTCTGCCACTTCCTCCCTTTGCAGAGCAACAGCGAATAGTGGCTAAAGTTGAAGAATTAGCAAGTATTATGAGCAGATAAATGGGCAAGCCGTTCAGATAGAGTGTGATTATGACTTTCCCTATAGTTGGTCGCTTGTGAGATTATCCTCAATTTGTTCTCTCATTGATGGCGAAAAGAAAGAGGGACAGCAGTTGTGTCTTGATGCAAAATTTTTACGAGGCAAGAGTGCCGGAGAATATCAGCAAAGAGGCAAATTTGTCCACAAAGGAGATAATATCATCCTTGTGGATGGGGAGAACTCCGGCGAAGTTTTCACAGTGCCTTGCGATGGCTATATGGGTAGCACATTTAAGCAACTCTGGGTTAGTTCTATTATGCATTTGCCGTATGTCTTAAACTATATTCTGTTCTACAAGGAGTTATTGCGAAAGTCTAAACGAGGCGCAGCCATTCCACATCTAAACAAGGAGATATTCTATTCGCTTATTATCGGCATTCCACCGTACCAAGAGCAAATGAGAATTGTGAACAGAATCAATGAAATATACAGCAAGATTAAGGGCTGATTAGCCCTTAATCTTGCTATTTACTAATTCTATTTTTGTCACAATTCTTTTCTGCTCAAGTAAAGGCGGCAAAGGAATCAATAAATTATTTAGACTTTTGTTATTAAGTGTTTTTCCTTTTATAGCATCTTTAGAATCTCCACTATTAGAAATTGTAGGGAGAATATAAAACAGATAATCTCGAAATATATTATTAACATCTGCATATGGCACAATCGTGATTATAGCTTCGTTATGATAGGCATCTACCCCTAAGATAGATGTGCGTCCTACAGTAAGTTTGAAACTCATAAGCAAACTACCTTTAGGAGTTGGATAACACTTAAAGATTTCATTAACAGCTATATCTGACACTTTTTCTTTTACTGCTTTTATTGTCCCTCCTTCAACCATATCTGATATTGAAACCCAATTATGTTTACCATTACTCCAATATACCTGCTCTCCACGCGGTGGTGTCTTTCCTATACGCATTTTAACGATTGTGCCGAATCGACACCATATCCAAGTTGGAGGGATTTCAAAAGGAATATCGCCAGTTATATCAACCACTTTACTTCCTATCTGCTCATAATACTTGTTATCGTCACCTTTGAAAATGATAGAATCATTGAGTGCAGACTTTTTCAACTTGCCTTCATTCACAAGGCGCTTTTTCTCTTTACGAATCTCGGCAAGTAATTCTTCGGCTGTTCCTTCCTCAACAATTTGTGGAACAAGATGTCCCTGTATTGCCTCTTGTAAAATAGATTTTTTCAGTTGTTCCTTGACAGAGGTATTTAGTATGTTAAGTTCACTTTGCGCCTTGTCATACCTTATTATTAAGGGTTGCAAACTTTCAATTTGATTAACAATTCGCGCCTGTTCTGATATGGGAGGAACTGTAACCAAAATGGAATTCATCTTTTCCTGATTCATCTTTGGCTGTGCAGTCCCTGTTACATAATTCACAAGTGATATGGCGTTTATAAACAAAGCTATGTATGCCAGATTAAGTCCTCCGCATACATCAAGGACATGAGCATGATTATTTACCCAATATTTCCCTTTGGCTATAAATGCAATAGGAGTACTTCTGTTGATAAGGTTTGCGCCATCTTCTCCTATCAACAACAAGTCTTTGTCAAAAAGATATTTATCAACTTTATCAATTACTCCAGATGCCCCGTAGTAATCGTACACCTTTTTAAGAGTTTGCCGCTGGGCAACAGACAATGGGATCCTCTCGCTATCCCGATTTATCATTAAACTTCCAAACCTGCACCACTCCCACCCTTGTGGAATCTCAAACGGAATCTCCTCGTCAATGCACTTCACCTCCCCTGTGGCGAGAAACTTCTCATAATAGGAATTGTCCTCACCGCGATAGATAATGGATTCGTTCTTGTCTTTTTTGATTTTCTTCTCTTTGACCAACCGAGCCTTTTCCTCCCTAATCCGTTCAAGAAGTACTGATGCAGGTTCGTCATTCGGATCTTGCGGTACAAGTTTTCCCTGTATCGCCCATTGAAGTATGCTGTTTTTAAGTTGTTTTCCGTTCATTTATTTGCTGTATTGAAATGTGAAACACTGTCTCACATATTTATCATTCGGGATATTCGTCAAGAATCTTGTCAAGTTGAGCCTGCAATTCTTCTCGCTTTGGGAGGTATAATTGGTATCTGGCAGCAAAAAGTTGATTCGTAATACCTTCGAGTGCATACTCCAACAGCAGCTCATCTTTCTTTGCGCCCAACACAATCCCGATAGGAGGATTATCATCATTCTGACATATCTCTGTCTTGAAATAGTTCAGGTAAAGATTCATCTGACCTATGTCTCCATGCTTGATCTCACCCCGTTTTAAGTCTATCAGAACATAACATTTCAATATGCAATGATAGAACACCAAGTCCACCTTGAGTCGTCTGCTTCCAATGTGCATCACAAACTGGCGCCCCACGAAGGCAAACCCCCGTCCGAGTTCCAGTAAGAACTTTTCCATATTGGCCTTCAGAGCTGCTTCCAATTCACCTTCCTTGTACTGTTTCTTCTGCGGAAGTCCGGCAAATTCCAAGACAAAAGGATCCCTAATAATATCCTGTGGAGTAAGCACCTGATGCCCCTCGTTTGCCAAAGCCAATACTCCTTTCTTATCCGTACTCAATGCAAGCCGCTGAAACAATGCACTTTTTATTTGCCGTTTCAGCTCCCGCACTTTCCAGCCTTGGCGTATGGATTCCGTGAAGTAGAACTTCATCTCCAAAGGGTCATCACATTTCAACAACTCGAAATAATGACTCCATGTCAATTTGTGAGACAGTGTCTCACTTTTTGGGAAAGCGAGATAGAGTTTACGCATATAGGTTAAATTGGACCGGCTGAACCCACGACCGCATCTTATTGTCAAGTCCTTTGATAGATTTACGAGAAGTTGCTTGCCGTATTCGGCCCGAGCCATCCCTTTTTGCTCAAATTCAACAATATATTGTCCTGTCTTCCAGTTCGCATCAAGAAGGTGTGCATTTACGGCTGTTATGGCATCGGCCTTAGCCTCCGTCCATAAATCCGTAATATGGTTGACAAGTTCACTGTACGCCGGATCGTTATATTGCACTATCGTTGTTTCTGTATTCATCTTCTTTTTCTTTTCTAATAGGTCACCTTTCTATTTCTATACCGAGAATTTTCTGTATCTCGGCCAAGGTCTTGTCTATCTCATGGTCAAGAGCCGCCCGTTTTTTGTAATAGTCAGCCAGCAGCTCGGCCGGAGGCAAAATTTCTTCATCTTCTTTCGGGAACTTGCATAAGTCGAAATTGCAGTCAGAACCAATCAGGTCTTCGACTGAATAGCAGCGAGCTTTCTCGTTCCCTTCCTCAATAATGATTTCCTTACGGTTATCCCACCATTCTTTGATAGGATTACAATGTTCCAAACGCATCGGTTTTGTTTTGGAGAAATGCTTGTATCCCTCCGGCATATCCAAACGATAGAACCATGTCTCTTTGGTAGAGTAACCGACAGGTGAATCTTCTGCCTTTTCATTATTGAAAAACAGAATATTCGTTGCTATGCTGGTGTAAGGCGAAAAAATGCTTCCTGGCAATCGAATGATTGTATGCAGATTAAAATCACGCAACAATTTTGTCTTTATGGCTATCTTGGTATTGTCCGCGCCAAACAGAAAGCCATCAGGAACAATAACGGCTGCTCTGCCGTTTTTCTTCAAGCGATACATGATAAGCACCATGAACAGGTCGGCAGTTTCACTGCTTCGCATGTCGGAAGGAAAATGAGACTTGACATCGGCTTTTTCGTTCCCACCATATGGAGGATTCATGAGTACGACATCAAATTTATCCTCTTCCGTATAGTTGAGAACATCTTTAGTCAGTGAGTTGTCATGAAATACCAATGGCTTATCTATGCCATGGAGCAAGAGATTTGTTACACACAGCATATAAGGGAATTGTTTCTTTTCGATACCAAATACAGATTGATTAAACTTCTCTCTGTCTTCAGCAGTAACCACTCGCTTGTCAAGTTCTCCAAGCCAACTGGTAATAAAGCCACCGGTTCCACAAGCAAAATCCGCCATCTTCTCCCCAATCTGCGGCTTAATTATTTCCGCCATAAATTCAGTTAAAGCTCTCGGCGTATAAAACTCGCCGGAAGATCCGGCGGACTGCATTTCCTTGAGTATGTTTTCGTAAATTTCACCGAAAGCATGACTTTCTTCATAGTCGGCAAGATTGAGATCGTCAATTACATTCAGAACCTGTCGGAGTTGTACCCCATCTTTCATATATTGGTTGGCATCTTCAAAAACAGTTCTTACGATTGCTTGCCGGATAGGTGTGTCGGGAGTAATCTCTATCTTCTTGAGTTTATCAAATACCACATTGTTGACAAATAATAGCAGGTCATCTCCCGTCAGGGCATGCCCGCTTCCATCATCGTGAGCCCAATTACGCCAACGGCATTCTTCAGGAATAATGGATTTATAATCATCCTCCATTTCCCAGTCATTCTCTTTCTCGTCATAAACTTTAAGAAAGAGCATCCATGCCATCTGCTCTATGCGCTGTGCATCACCATTGATACCGGCATCATTGCGCATTATATTGCGTATCCGTTTTACGAAATTCGACAAACTCATATTTTACTTTTCTTTTTATGCTACATTATATATCAGTTGAGTCAGATTGTTTACTGCATTAAGGTAACCTTGCTTGCCGCCAAACAGTCTGGCAATGTTTGCAGGGGAGCCAAATCTTCTGAATGGATCGTTTTTCAAAACCGAAAGATTCTCCAGTTCAGAAATACCCTCGTCCATATATTTGTCAAGCAGAGCTTCAAGCACGAGTCTGGCTTGCTCTCCATATTTACTAAAGACATCTCGTTTCTTTACTTGCTCTGCTCGTTCTCGTCTTGTCAAGGTCTTCTTTCCGTATGCAATATGACAGATAAAGTCAAAGTCATCCACATCATCCATATTCCGGTCATGCTTCAGAACCGCAAGGTCAATACCGGCTTCTTTAAGCATTTCCGCTATCTCGCTTTTCCTTTTTAGGGCATTCCACTTAGAGGTAAAGGTTTCTATTGTCGCATATGTGTCAATAATATTCTTCTTAGTATAATCTGTGATGCTTTCTGTACGAAGTAGTTTCCCGTTCGTATCATAAACGGAAACCACTTTATTGATTACTTTTACTTCACAACCATTTTTATCCACAATTGGTTTTGGTCGTGGCACCGGTGTCGGGCACACACAAGGATTTTTGCCACAGACGGGACATACCGAAGGTGGAGTAGGTTTTGGACAGACACAAGGATTTTTGCCGCAAACAGAACATGGCTTCGGAGGATAATCTGGATCAATCTCTATCGGGCCATCCCAATCCGGATCAGCAAAAAGGCGTGTCACATTGCGAAAGTCCATTACTACAAAATGTGTTTTCCCTTCTTTTTCACGAATGCGGGTGCCTCGTCCTATAATCTGCTTGAACTCTGTCATTGAGCCGATCTGTTGGTCGAGGACTATGAGTTTGACCATTTTACAGTCAACACCAGTTGATAGTAATTTACTGGTCGTAGCTATTACCGGATATTTTGATGCAACAGAAATAAAATAATCCAGTTTCCCTTTGCCATATTCATCGCTGCCAGTAATGCGGACTACATAGTCGGGATTCTTTTTGCACATATCTGCATTGGCATTGACCAGTGCGATTCGCATTCTCTCCGCATGCGCCTCGTCAGCACAAAATACAATGGTTTTTGCCATACGATCTGTGCTTTTGAGATAGTTGGTTATTTCTTGTGCTACTTCCCGATGGCGATCTTCAATCACGATGTTATAGTCGTAGTCACTGTTGTTGTATATCCTGTCTTCGATTTCATTGCCGTAAATATCCTTTTGGCCTTTGATTGGTCTCCACTCATCCCCGATGTTTGTTGAAATATTTATGACTTTAAACGGAGCAAGGAAGCCATCTTCTATCCCGTTTTTCAAACTATATGTATAAACAGGCTCACCAAAATATCCAATGCTTGATTGATAACGTGTTTCTTTTGGCGTTGCAGTCATTCCGATGTGTGATGCAGAGGAAAAATAATCCAGTATGGTGCGCCAGTTGCTGTCATCTTTTGCACTTCCTCTATGACACTCGTCAATGATTACGAGATCAAAATAATCCGGATTAGGGAAAAGCTCTCGATAGTTTTTTGCATCATTTTGTCCGATAAGTTGCTGGTAAAGTGCAAAATACACTTGATGAGAAAGCAATTCCTTCAATTTGTCCTTGTCCTTGGAATAATCTATTTTATGGATTACTTTTTCCAAAGGCTTGAAATCTTGTTCAATGGATTGATCTACCAATATATTGCGGTCGGCCAGATAAAGAACTTTTTTCTTTAATCCACTCTTAAGCAGTCTCCAGACTATTTGAAACGCAGTGTATGTCTTACCTGTACCGGTAGCCATCACAAGTAAAATACGGTTTTGCCCTTTTGCAATGGCGTTGATAGTACGATTTATAGCATTAAGTTGATAATATCTTGGAGGGAAAATATTTTGTCCGCTACACAATGGCTGGTTAATGACAGCTTCCTCCTGTTCATTAAGCCCGTTTCCTTCGTTTATCTCTTTTTTATACCGTTCAATCAATTCTTCGCGGGTCGGAAATTCATCCATACCGAAACATCGTTCCTGTCCGGTTAGAAAATCATGCTCGGCAAAACCCTCTCCATTAGAACTGAACGCAAATTTGACATCGAGCATTTTTGCGTATTCCATCGCTTGTTGTAAACCATAGGAAACAGTATGCTTGGCATCCTTTGCTTCAATAATAGCGATTGGCGTAGCTTTATTCACATAAAGCACATAGTCAGCGAACTTTGGTTTTTCACGATGCACAATATTGCCATGCAAGCTGATTTTACCATCGGTAAATTTCACTTGTTGTTCCATGAAAATACTATCTTTTGTCCATCCCTTGCTTGTGATGGCTTCGTTGATATAGCGGAACTTTACATCTTCCTCTGATAATTCATGACTGATGCCCATGTTCATATAATATTTTATTATCGGAAGTTCAACTCATCAAAACTCGGAGTTCAATATTCGGTTATCTATATCATTGGCGTTCTTTCTCGTCAGTTATCAAATCTTTCAAATCTACTTGAAGTATCTTTGAAATCGCTAAAAGTGTTTCCAAATCCGGCTGGTACCTGTTGCAAGCGTAACTATTGATTGTACTGAAACTCTTGCCAACTTGTTTTGCAAGCCAAGTTTGTGATATACCTTTTTGCTCAAGAATATCTTTTATCCTGTTCAACTTCATACCACTCTGAATTTTGCTACAAAATTACGCTAAATTTTGCGATATTAGGGCACTTTCGACGAACAAAATTGCTTTCATGCAAAAGAACACACTTTTTGAACAGAAAAATGGGTTGATAGCATGTACTGTTTTCTTAGAAAAACTTATAAATCGCGGGAACTTTGCGGTATCAAATTACAACGAGTATTGAATGTATAATTTGATAATCAGAAAGATATAGAATGTTATTCGGTTCAAGAGTGGTGCCGAAAACTTATTTTAGTTGAACAGGTCGTAGGAAACCTTATAGCATAAATAAGCAACAGCCCCACGCCTATACCCACGAATGGATATGACGCGGCAAGATGTCTGCCTATTCCCCGCTATAATCGAATTTCCTACGTTCGTTCAACGAGAACAAGCAACACTTTCCGTGTTTGTCGTATGTCCCACAAAGATAGACAAGACAAACTAAAAAGCAAAACATCTTTCCGATTTCTCGGAACTGTTGCAGATTACCTTCCTAAAATTATCTGTTTTTGAATTTTGAAAATCAATAACCCGATTCTAATCATTTTGCTTTCTTATTATCAAACTATTGAAATAATTAAATTGGAATAATTACTTTTGCATAAAGTAATTTCACTATGACTATCGTATGTTTTATAAAACAGATTTGGAAAAAAATCGTATTTTTTCTCAGTTTAATTAGTGCCATTATAACGATATATTTAGCTGTTCGAAAACACGCCCCAAACTGCGAATTCGTTATTACATCTTCTGTAAATGTTCTTGATGTTAATGAACAGTTAAGTGGGTTGGAGATATTGCTTAATGGCATAAATATCAGGGAAACAAATGAAAACCTTAAACTTGTTACATTGAAAGTCCAGAATTCTGGTAATGAGAATATTACGCCAAATTTGTACGATGAGGGATGCTTTGGGGTGGGAATTGAAAGAGGAAAAATTATGGATGCCCCTGCTTTTATTACTTCACAAAGTAAATATTTAGCTGAAAAATTATCAAATTATATATTTTATATTTCCGATAATAAAATACATCTTCCGAAGATAATGCTTGATAAGGGAGATTCATATACTATTAGAATAATAATTTTACATCAAGAAAACACTCTTCCCCAGATATACAGCATTGGCAAAATCTCAGGACAAAGTAACATAGAAATTAAAAATGACGTGGGAACCGAGAACTCTCCTAGCATATGGGAAATTTGTCTGTACATTTTTGCTGCATTAGGAGGAAGTTTTGTATTAGCAATAATTACCAGCTTTATGCAGTCTGCGACAGATAACTCTCATAAAAGATGGTGGAAGCGAGAGATCGATATTTATAAATCAAAAAGTGGAATAGATGAATCAGATAAACATATTATTCAGTGGTTCTTAAGTTTGGAGTTTAATCATTACACTTCTTATTACGAAGAACTATATTCATATAAAAATTTAATTGAAAAGCCTGATTTACTTGACTATGTGTATAGATTAAGTCAAGAAAAAGAGTTATATAAATCAACAGTTTTAGAAGAAAGTTTAAACGCTATAAATAAACATATGCAAACTCTTCTTCAAGAGAATATCATAAAAGTTGAAAATAATCATATTATTGTTGACCAAGATTTGAAAAATGCAATAAATAGATTGTTAGACTATTTCATTGATAAATATCCATATGCACGAGTAAAGTCTATTTCTCAATAAAGTTTTATGTGTTATTATTTACTCATATATTGGAATTTCTGAAGTTTTTTTAACGCAATTATTGAGTCTACGTTTGCTTAAAATCAAAATATAAGTGTTGCAATTCAACAAAGAATTTGCAACACTTTTATTGTTTGAACTTTATACTTTTGCTGTATAGATATACGGATATGATTTTATTCTGCGGCTATCTTTTGTATAACGCTGTCCATATAGATAGCCTGCCCGCTCGCTAACCTGCCCCACCAACAGCAACCATACTCCTCAATAATAACCTCGCCTTGCCCTTTCAGTCGTTCGGCCAGCCACGAATCAATCAACCACCATTCCATCACATCACCCAAGAACGGATAGATATACTCTGCTGGTAGCAAATTCTTGTTAAGCATTTCATCCACGACAGCGGTTTGATTCGTCAGTACGCAGTTCTCCACTAATCGCCGTGCTGTCATAATAGGTGCTGTTGTGTGGCTATGTTGCGTAACCATTGATTAGCAAATACGGTGTGGTCTGCCTGCAAACGACGGTTCAGCAAAATTCCCTCGTTTGTCCATCTAACGCTATACTGCTCCATACCCATATAATCGTTACGGTAATAGTACGGAATGAATTGCTGGCTTTCTTTGTGCAGGGCGATAATCATTTCGGGGTCACGCATGGCATCACCATTTTGCTGTCCGTAATGAGCCAGCGAAATGTGGGTGTACTTTTCCGTGCGGTCTATCAACTCAATGTGTACAGGCATATAAGTACCGTCCGAGTTGTCGATTTTTGCAGTTTGCAGAACTCGTAACCCACGTAGGATTTCAGCCGCTTTTTTGTCGAGTGTTCTCATGGTTTTGATTTTATTTTCACATTCGACAAGGGGGAGGGGCTTTAGTAGGTGTATATTAACATGTAGAATATATATCCAATTTTAGTTTTTTTTGTTATCTTTAGGACAAAATACAGATAGTCATGCTAAACCATTTAATATCATATTGTGCAGATCATTACGCCAAAGATGGTAAATGTAGAACCTGTACAAAAGATTGTTTGTGTAAAGAAACTGAACACACTTGCTATTCTTGCATAAAATATATCCACAATAACAACACGATAGATAGACATTATGATTGCCCGAATTTGATCTACAATTATGTTATAAAACATTCATATCGTTATGCCTCTGAAATTGCATATGCCATTAAATATTTAAGTAATTTTGAGTCTGTAAAACATTATCCACTGTGGAAAGTGTGGTCAATAGGGTGTGGCCCTTGTTCTGAATATTTTGGACTACGTTATGCCACAGAACACATTAGAATTTTCCAAAATAAAACTATTGATTTTACAGGCTTTGACTTTAATCATTCTTGGAATGATATCCAAAATTTCATCAAAGAGAATTTAGATAATAATCTCAAGATTGAAAATAAAAATTGTTTTGAACATGAAGATGCTCCAAATCTTATTATTCTAAATTACATGTTGTCCGATTTGTGCAAACGATCAACATTAGAAGAAGTTCGGAGTTTCATGTTATCTCTTTCGTCCAAAATACAATCACTAGAAAATGTGTGCATTATCATTAATGATATAGATTATAGGACATTCGATTTCAAACAGCCCAAATATGCATTAGATTATATGGATGTTTTAGCAAAAAAGCTAGCGACATTGAGAGATGCAAAATATAAATACAATATATCTAAACATTATTTTCATCCTCAAAGGGGTACAAATGAAATATATGGGGAGCAATACCCACATAGCAACCTTTTATGGGTAATACTTCCTGAAGCCCAGCCTTTTGATCCTTTCTCTATATGTAATAGTTGCCAATTGATAATCGTAAAAGCACCCAGATCATGATACTTAGTGTTAGCCGAAGAACAGATATACCTGCATTTTATTCTACATGGTTCTTCAATAGAATAAAAGAGGGTTTTGTGTATGTACGAAACCCTATGAATATTCATCAAGTTAGTAAAATAATATTAACCCCAGAATTAATTGATTGTATCGTTTTTTGGTCTAAAAATCCAAAACCGATGTTGAGTAGACTCAAAGAATTGGATGCCTACAATTATTATTTCCAATTTACGATTAATCCTTACGATACATTATTGGAGAAGTATGTCCCAAAAAAACACGACGTTATAGATACTTTCAAGGCATTATCCGATACAATAGGGCCTAATCGGGTAATATGGAGATACGATCCAATCTTATTCACCAATACTATTAATATCGATTATCATAAAGAATATTTCGCAAGGTTAATAGAGCGTCTGCATAAGTATACCAACCATTGTACAATAAGTTTCATTGATAATTATAAAAAAACAGAACGGAATCTTAAAAACACCTCAGCTAGAGATTTGACAGAACAAGAAGTCCTCAATATTTCTCAATTTATTGCTAAAACGGCATCCGAATATAATATTGAAGTGCAAACTTGCGCTGAAAAATATGATCTACATCAATTCGGCATTATTGCAGGTAAATGTATAGATGATATTCTAATTTCAGAAATTGCTGGCCAAACGATTCGGGTAAAAAAAGATAAATATCAAAGGTCAGAATGTGGATGTATAACTAGTATTGATATTGGAGAATATAATACATGTTGCCACAATTGTTTATATTGTTACGCTAATTTCAATCAGGGTAAGGTGGCTACACAGCATAAATTACATGATCCAAATTCACCATTACTAATAGGACATGTTGGGGATGATGATATTATCAAAGAACGCAAAATAGAATCTTACCGTAATTTATTTTGATTCGTAATAGCCCACAATTCCGTCAGTTGTTATTCCGTTTATTATTTATCTTTTGTATCCTTCGTATAAGGAGTATTTCAATAGGGAAAGCCCCCGTGCGTAAGCACGAGGGCTGTGTATCTAAAACTCAAAACCTTTGAAATCATCCTTATCCAGCTTATCTCGGTTTATCACCTCCCGATACTGCTCCTGCATATCGAGAGCCTTTATAAAGTAGGGTAATGAAACCTTATCGGGTAAGTTCTTGCACCGTTTATTTAGTTGACAGGTAATTGTTATCGGTTCCGATGCAGGCAAATTTATCGAATTGTATTTTGTAAGCAGTACGGACATCGCCCGTTTATCCCACTTGGGAGCAGTTACACCTTTCACCTTGCAGAAATCGCATATCTCCTTATAAATCCCTGCATCGGTCTTATTGACTGCTGAATTGATAAAATAACCAGCCGCCAATTCATAGCCCTTTGCAATCTGCTTTATAAGCCCTAATTGCAGACATTCATTTAATAATGCAGTTGTTGTATTGCGGGATAACCCAATTCCCTTTGCAATCTGGCTGTTGCTTCATTGTACGGTATCTGAATTATTCAGGCATATTGCCTTTAATAAGAGCAGAAACCCTGCAATCTTGGCGGGATAGTTCCTCTTAAAGTAACTGTTATCGAGGAAGAAATAGTTGCTCTTTTCTGGCTTTATATAGTAGGAATTACGTTTTATAAAACCTCTGTCTGCATCTTCTTTAATGGTAGTCTGCACGGTCAGATAACCTGCGTCCTTTAAGCGTTTGATAACACGGCGGATGGTTCGTTCATCCAATCCCGTCAGTAAGGATAGTTTTTCCTCTGTTATATGGGATATGTTCGTCTTGTGATTGGAGCAATATTTAATGGTCGCTCACACGTAAATATCAATAGGCTTACTGTTGCCCGTCTGAAAGTTCACGATTGATTTGGGGATTACGGTATAATTCATCGTTAGCAATGGAATTTGGATTGTTCGTAAATATAATCTCTTTTAAGTATAGCAATTTGCGAAAGCAGGCAACGCCGTAATGGTCTTTGGCTTGTTTGCGGTTATCGAATCACTTGCGGTCTTTGATGTGGTAGTACATGGTCGGTACGACTTTAATAGGTAGTGTATAAGTAGGTAATGTATATATAGGACACTTTTGAGCAGTTTGCATAGGACAGATTTGAGCAACTCTCTATTCCGTCATTCAAAAACCTACTATCTCTTTAATTGGAATCTTCCACATTTTCTGATTCTGAATAGATACTTATATAGGAAATATCAATTTCGTACTCAAAAAATGTGGTAATTTTTCATCTTTATAAAGTAAGAGAGTATGGTATCATTAAATGGAATATTCCAATAATGAGAAAATAGCAAACACGTTTTCAACTCTCGAATCTTGCTATCCGTTTCTGCTCTGCTTGCCATATTTTCTGATTCTGAAATATATTCTTTATAGGAAATCTTCATTTCACACTCAAAAAATGTGGTAACCAATAAATGAAGAACAGTTTTAATCACGAAAAATAGATTCATCAACCAAGTAAGATGAATACTTTTTTTAGCGATATTTTTTTACACGCAAAAATGCGTGAATAAAAAACAGGCAAAAAAAGTTTTTCATCACACGAGTTGTGAGAAAAAAATTATCGCAAAAAAATCGTGCATCGTTTTTTCGATGAAAAGTTTTTTGCACAAATAAATTGTTCTCACTCTTACATGATGTGTCATTAAAAGTGGCTGTTTTTAATGAATGCACTTTTTAATGATTCCATATTTTTTGATTCTGAAACTATCTTATTAAAGGAAATGTTCATTTCGCACTCAAAAAATGTGGTAACACCACGCAAAGAAAAGGCAGACGAATCTGCCCTTATAGGAACTGCTCAATTTGTAGTGTGGATGTCTTTACTGAATTGCTCTGCAAAGATATAAAATATTTAACCAAAAGTCAAGTAATTTGATAAATATTTTTACTATATAATCTGAACAAGCCTGTGCATCGTCGATAACTCGCTATTTAAGAGGATATAACGATTTCATTTTATTCAGACCTTTGTCCTGCCGTAAGGATGTTCTTTGCGGTCTGCAATCTTCGGGCAGGGATTGCAGTCATTATCAGCCCCTCTGCATAAAGGACAGAGTATGTAAAAGCCATGAAAAAGATGGTTATTTCAATGGATGACGCACAGCGTCAGTTTGCATTCGTCAAAGGCAATCGGCCTGTAAACATCAGAACCGTGAAACAGAAAGAGAAATCCATGAAAGCCTATGGACAGCTAACCCCTATCACGGTAACTGATGGTGAAAAGGTGATTCAGATGGGCGGTCGTCTGATGGATTTGAAAGGGTTTGAGATTCCCAACGAGGATGCAGGAAAGTATTACGCCGTATTGGACGGTCAGCACCGATTGGTGGCTTATCAGAATTTGGGATTGGATTTGGATGACCTTGTAATTTGCGAACCACTCAATGCTGAATTATCCATTACAGAGGTCATAGCGCAAATGAACATCTGCACCACCGTTTGGAAAAAATCGGATTACATGGCCGCACCTGCCATGATGCTCAAAGAAGACAACGAGGTATTCGATTTCGCCATGTTCCTGCACGGCAAGGCTTGTCCCCTCTCCACGATTTCGCTGTGGTGCTTCGGCAAGAAATCCCTGCAAGCAAAAGACTTGGTGGAGTGTCTGAACACGAAGAAACTGCCTGAAATCTTTGAGGACAAAACATGGTTTCGTTCCAGCATAAGGTGGTTTATGTCTGCACAGAAGATATTCAAGGATAAGTTTTTGATGAACAGGTATTTAATCGACTTTATCATTAAGCAACAGAAACCCGATGAAGATTTCGAGGTGTTCACAGCGGAAATGGAACGGAAGATAAACGACCTCACGCGCGACCAAGCAGACCAGATTATGACACCCCATCCGATAAAAGGTATGGCACGGGAGCAGTTGATTATGGATATGCTGACACAGTATCTCGGTTAAAAATAACAACTGTATAAGGTTTGTAGAGGTCGGGATTATTTATTGGTTCCCGACCTCCTTTTTACCTTTACAATAGATGTTGCATCGCCGCGTCGATTTGGCTGTTCTCGAAACTGTCCAAGTAAATCTGTGTGGTTTTCAGACTATGGTGGCCTAATGCCTCCGATATAATACCAATATTCACACCCGATTTCTTCAATACGGTGGCAAATGAATGCCTTGCGACATAGGTTGTAACGGTCGCTTTAATCTTCAACCGTTTGGCAACATCCCGCAAAGCCACATTCACCCTACTGCACATTTTATGCACTCGGTTCTTCTTTTGCAGGGGCGTAATATGCACCCGTTCATCCAATATCGGAAACAGATAACCTGCCTGTTCACAATGGCTGTCATACTTGGCAATAATCGCCTTTGCCTTTTCTGACAGCGGGACATTGATTGCCCCATGTGTTTTCTGACGGTGGTAAATCAGCCGTCCGTCCGCAATATTGGCAGGGGTCAGATTGGCAATATCCACGAACGATATGCCACCGCACAAGTACGAGAAAACGAAAATATCGTGTGCAAACTGCTCTATCTCCTTTCCTTGTGAACAATCAGCGTCGATAATCTTCATCATGTCTGCCTTGCTCAACGCTCGTTTCGGTGTACGGGTGTTGAATTTGCTAATCTTGTACTCGTTGAATGGGTTTTTCTCCCTGCTGACAATCTTTGCCTTAATTGCTCGGTTGAACATAGCCCGTAAAGTCCGCATTTGAAAACTCAATGTCGTTTCCTTATTGCCTTTCGACCGCATCCATCCCTCGAAAGCACTCAAAAACGCTTCGTCTATCTGACCGAACGTATAGGACAGCGGTTTGTCAGCGTTAAAGGATTTGAGCACGTTGTAGGAGTTCAGATAGGCATAAGCATTACCAACCGCTCCCTCCCGCTTGAGTTGTTCCACCGTCCGCAAATAAAAACTCTCGACCGTCTCGGACTGGATTTGCTCACGGGTCTGTTCCTTTACGAGCGTTTCAGCCGTATAATCTTCATCGCGGGCGGCTTTCTCCAGCAACTTGGTTTGATACTCGGATTTGACTTTCAGAATGATTTGCTGGATGTACTTGCGGTCGGGACACTTGGGTTTAGGCTCGTTGCGGTCGAAATCCCAGTTAGACGGATGCACCGACACACCCAAACTTTTCATCGTCCGTTTACGGTCTTTCGTAATGCGCAACATGAGCGGATGCTCCCCGTTGGCGAGGGTCTTGCTTTTGAAACAAATAACTGAAATAATGGCGTCCATAGCCTTTTGGCGGTTTACACCACGGTTTACACAGACCGCGTAAACCAACGTAAAAACGGGGTCAGAAGCCACGAATCAATCAACCGACAACAAACGAAAAAGGCTCGGCAATCATCAGATTACCAAGCCTTTTCATCAGTCGGGGT
>OGIK01001003.1_pt1 | contig 29643 bp, 25 predicted proteins | sample 1571781 | NCBI WGS metagenome assembly OGIK01 (sample SAMEA2581956, study PRJEB24529) | metagenome | biome: Human gut stool | place: China | collected 2011
AGGGGTGTGGGGGAAAACAAGAGTTTTCCCCCACAAGCAACACGTCGTCTTTATTAATCCTTTCCTCCGAAACAGTCCGGTGGACTGTTTCGGAAACATTTTACACAGCTAAATTATAGTTTGTGCGGAAAACTTCACTTCCGCTACTTCAGTATCATTCGTTCCAGCTCTCTGCCTGCGGCGCTCATGGACTGGCTCTTCCGCTTAAGCAGGCAGATTTTCCGCGTCGGTACGCTCTCCTTGAGGTCGAGCAGTATCAGCCCGTCTGTGGGGTAACACTCAAGGAACTGCGCCGGCACAAATCCTATCCCGAGATTGTTCCGCACCATCGGAAGTATCAGATCCGCTGTGGCTGCCTCGATATCCGGCGAGAGCGTACAGCCATTCTTCCGGAACCACTCGGAATATATCTCGTACGTCTTGGTCTGCTTGAACAGCGATATCATCGGATACTTCGTAAGCTCCGACAGGCTGACCTGCCTCCCTGCAAGCTCCGGGAACGCCGCTCCGCACACCGGTATCTCCCGTATCTCGCATATCTCCTTTGAAACGATGAGGTCGGTGTCCTCCGTGGGAGTCGTCACAACGCCGAGGTCTACAAGCCCGTGCTTCAGCGCGGATATCGCCTGCGGAGTCGAGTGATTGAATACACGTATGCGCACGCCCGGGTACTTCTGCCGGAAATTCTTCAGCACCGGAAGCAGGTAGCACCTAAGCGCGATCTCGCTCGCACCTATCGTTACCACGCCCTTCGCCAGCGTCCGTTCAAGGCACAGCTCCTCCTCGCCGTACTGTATCTGCTCCACCGCCGCCGCTACGTGGGAGTACAGCTTCTCGCCCTCCGGGGTCAGCTCAACGCCCTTGCGCGACCTCACGAACAGCGTGCAGTTCAGCTCGCTCTCGAGGTTCTTTATGGTGCGGGAGATGTTCGGCTGATTGTTCATCAGCGCTTCCGCCGCCTGGGATATGCTCCCGTATTTCGCCACGTAGTAAAATATCCGGTAATATTCAAAGCTGATATACATGTCTTTTCTCCATATGTTATTATAGTTCCATATGTTTATTATATATTATCCGGAACCTTCTGTCAAGTAATGCGGCTGAAAAATAATGAATATCCTGCGGGAACAAAAAAACGGACAGTTCCTCTTCCCTGCCCGTCATTTGAAATAACCCGCCGAAGGCGGCACCGAAATTCCGAATTAAAACCGGGCAGGTTCATCGCCTGCCCGGTAATATTATGCCTTGGGGAGCTTCTTGCGGATATCCTGTAAACGCTCCAGTGCGGCGTTGAGCGTCGCGTCCTGCTTTGCGAAGTGCAGTCTGATATAGCGGTTTTCCGGCTCGCGGAAGAAACTGGAGCCGGGCACCGCGCCTACTCCTACGTGCTCCGCAAGCGCTTCGCAGAGCCTGAGGTCGCTTTCGTAGCCGAACTCGGATACGTCCACCATGACGTAATACGCGCCCTGCGGAACGTTGTGCTGAATCCCTATCCTGTCCAGACCGTCAAGGAACAGCTTGCGCATGTGCGTGTACTTATCCTGGAGCCACTTGTAGTAGTCGTCGCCGAATTTCAGACCGACCACCGCCGCCTCCTGGAGCGGAGCCGCCGCGCCTACAGTCAGGAAGTCGTGAACCTTCTTCACGCGGTCGGTGATCTCCGGAGGAGCAATAACGTAACCCAGGCGCCAGCCGGTGATGGAGTAGGTCTTGGAAAGCGAAGAACAGCATATCGTGCGCTTTCTCATGCCCGGGAGGGTCGAGAAATAAACGTGCCTGTTCGGCGCATAGAGGATATGCTCGTAAACCTCGTCGGTGATAACATAGGTATCGTACTTCTCTGCGAGGTCTGCGATTATCTGGAGCTCCTCACGGGTGAACACCTTGCCGCAGGGGTTGGAGGGATTACAGAGTATCAGCGCCTTGGGGTGCTGCCTGAACGCCGCTTCCAGCACGTCTGCGTCGAAGCTGTACTCCGGCGGAACAAGCGGAACGTAGATAGGCTCGGCGCCGGAAAGGATAGCGTCCGCGCCGTAGTTCTCATAGAACGGCGAGAATACGATGACCTTATCGCCCGGGTTGGTAACGGACAGCATAGCCGCCATCATCGCCTCAGTGGAGCCGCAGGTAACTACTATCTCGGAGTTCGGGTCGATGTCATAGCCCATGAAGTGCTTCTGCTTTGCGGCTACCGCGTCGCGGAAGTTCTGGGAGCCCCAGGTCGTAGCGTACTGGTGGAAATCCTCCTTAGTGACCTGCGCCAGGCGCTCGAGTATCTCCTTCGGAGGCTCGAAATCCGGGAAGCCCTGGGAGAGATTCACCGCGCCGTACTGGTTGGATATTCTCGTCATGCGGCGAATCACTGAATCAGTGAATCCCGCTGTTCTTAATGAAAGATCTGTCATATTGTTCCCCTTATTTAAGATAAGAAATGTGGTCGTTCAGAATGTGCTTCGGGTCGAATGCGGTCTTGATGGAGCGCATGAGATCGAGGTTCTCCGGAGCGGTAGCGCCGAGGAAGTACGGGCGCTTCGCAACGCCGATTCCGTGCTCGCCGGAAGTGAGCCCTCCCAGGGAGTACGCGTAGTTGTAAACAGTGGTCATGTTCTTGTGGAGGTCGTGCTCCCACTCAGCGTCGGAGCGCTTTCCGCGAACCATGCACAGGTGTACGTTTCCGTCGCCTGCGTGCCCGAATGCGACCATCTGCATGCCGGACTTCTTCTCGGTCTCGTGGACGAACTTGATGAAGTCAGCGGTGCGGTTTATCGGCACTACGAGGTCAACAGGCTCCTGCTCGCTGACCGCCTCCACAGCCTTGACGAGACAGCCGCGCACCTTCCAGATGTTCGCCGCGGCTTCCGGGTCGTCGAGGGTGATGTAATCCAGCGCGCCCGCCTTCAGCGCTACTTCGCGGACTCTCGCGGCGCTGTCGGTCACTGAATTCCCGGTGCCGTCGAAGGTCAGTATAATGTACGCGCCAGCCTCGGGTACCGGAAATTTCAGCCCGGTGAACTTTTCGCCGAGCTCCACGACGGTGCGCTCGGTGAACTCTATCGCGGTGGGGTTCGCGTTGGCGCGGATAATGCTCAGAACGCCGGAGATACCGGTGGAAAGATCCGGGAACGGAACAACCACAGAAAGCGATTTCTCAGGCTTGGGAACAAGCTTCAGAATGCACTTCGTGATGACCGCCAGAGTGCCCTCCGAGCCGATAACGATATGCTTGAGTGAAAGTCCGCTTGCGTCCTTGACGTTCTTGGTGCCTGCAGTGACTACTCTGCCGTCAGCGAGCACAAGCTCCAGACCGCGGACGTAATCGCGGGTTACGCCGTACTTTACGGCTCTCATGCCGCCGGCGTTAGTGGATATGTTGCCGCCGATGGTAGCGGTCTTTTCGCCCGGGTCGGGGGGATAGAACAGTCCCCTGGATTCAACCAGCTTCTGAAAATCCTGGAGCACAACGCCAGGCTCCACGACTGCGGTGAAGGTGTCCTCGTCTATTTCAAGGACGCGGTTCATCAGCGAGAAATCAAGGATTATGCCCTCGCCATGGGGAACGGTCGAGCCGACAAGGTTGGTTCCCGCGCCGCGGGGAGTTACGGGAAGCCCGCGGTCGTTCGCGAACTTCATCACCGCGCTGACCTCCTCGGTGGACTTCGGGAACACCAGCGCCGCGGCGGTCCCCTTTAATCTGCCGAGTGTGTCGGAAAGGTACTTGTCCTCAATATTGCCGAGTTTTACTCTCTCAGGGTCGGAAATTATTTTCAGAAGGTCCTGCATTGTTATCTCCCTTTCTAAAACGGAACCGCACATATTCTGCGCGGTTCCTGCGATGTTTCAGTTATTATCAGCCGAGAGTCCATGCGGGAACGAAGAATCCCTTGAACTCGTTGTTGTAGATGTCGATGGTGTCCTGAGTCTGGTAAGCTTCAACGATGCGCTTGTAAACGGGGTTCTCAGCGTCCTCGGAACGTACTGCGATCAGGCAGTAGTAGCTGTTGTCTGCGTACTCGCTCTCCTTGTAGATGGCGTCGTCTGCGGTAAGGCCGCTGTCGAGGGCGTAGTTGCCGTTGATGACTGCGAGGTCAACGTCCTGGATAACGGAGTAAACGAGGTTTGCGTCTACCTCGACGAACTCTACCGATACTGCGTAGTCGGTGATGTCGCTGATCTCGGGGGAAGCGCCAGCGTCAGCGTTGATGGTGAAGAAGCCTGCGCTCTCGAGGAGCTTCAGCGCTCTGCCTTCGTTGGTAACGTCGTTCGGAACTGCGATCTTGAGGGTCTCGGTGGAAGCCAGGGCGCTCTCGATGGTGTAGTCCTTAGCGGTGTAGATGTTCATTGCTACGATGTAGGTGTCGCCGATGGCGGTCAGGTCGTAGCCGTTGGAAACTGTATCGTTGTTGAAGTAAGCGTGGTGCTGGAACGCGTTCATGTCGATCTCGCCGCTGTTGAGCGCGTTGTTCGGAATGTTGAAGCTTGTGAACTGCTCATACTCAAGGTTGATTCCCTCGGGAGCGAGCTTCTCCTTGATGGGGTTCCAGATGTCCTCGTATACGTTGCCGGTGAGGCCGATCTTTACGGTCACGGGGTTCTCCGGGGAGTACGCGGTCTCTGCGTCAGCGGCGCTGTCTGCGTTATCGGAATTCTCAGCGGTTGCTGCGGAGGAATCAGCCGCAAAGGAATCAGCGGAGCTGTCAGCCGCGGAGGAAGAACTGGAGGAAGTGTTGCCGCTGCAAGCGGTCAGGGATACTGCTGCAAGAACTGCTGCGAGGGAAAATGCGAATTTATTTCTGATAGACATGGTGTTTGTTCTCCTTTGAACTTGATTTGTTTAGTTGTATTATCCGGTGTTGTTTTATTTGGTAACCTCTAAAAACCTCCTTCACGGCAGATTTCTATGACTTATATCATCTGCTTCGTTGTCAAACCTTGAAATACATACAGTATTACTGCGGTTTGACGCCTAGCATCTGATATAAGTCATGTACGAAATCTACTCGTGTCCCGGTTTTTAGAGGTGACCATTTGTCTTACCGGTTTATTTCTCTGTTTTCTTTGCGATGATGTTGCCGATTATCTGGATAACCTGGACGATGAGCACCAGAACGATAACTGCGGCAACGATAATGTCGTAGTAGTTACGCTGAACGCCCTGAACGTACGCGAAGTTTCCGAGGCCGCCAGCGCCGACTGCGCCAGCCATCGCGGTGAGTCCGACGAGGTTTATCAGGGTGATCGTGATACCGCGGGAAAGAGCCGGAATGCTCTCGCGGAGGTACACTCTGAAAATGATCCCGATCCTGGAGCAGCCCATCGACTGCGCCGCCTCGATAAGACCGGGGTTTACTCCGGCGAGCGCCGCCTCAGCCTGGCGGGAGAAGAACGGAACAGTTCCGACGATGAGCGGGAAAATCGAACCGGCAACTCCGATGGAGGTACCGCTTATGATACGCGTCAGCGGGATAAGCAGGAACAGCAGGATAATGAACGGGACCGAGCGCAGAAGGTTGATAATGATGTCCAGCACGCGGTAGACCACTGCGTTTTCAAGCAGTCCGCCCTTTTTCGTCACGGTAAGCAGGATTCCCAGCGCCATTCCGATAACGAGAATGTACAGCGCGGAAATGCCGGTCATCGCGAGGGTCTCCAGGGTAGCGTTCCACAGGGCGGGAAGCTTCGGTATAACGTTCGGCATAATGCTTTCAAAGAACTCACGCACTGAGGATCACCTCCACTCCGACATTGATATCGCACAGGTACTTGACTGCGGCGCGGATATCGTCCTCGTTTCCGTCGGCGATGACTACAAGCCCGCCTATAGGGTTGTCGCCGATGATCTCTATGCTTCCGAACACGATGTTCAGGTCAATATTGAACTTGCGGGAGATGGTGGACACGAGCGCTTCGCAGGCGCTTCTCTCGAGATACTTGAACCGGAGTATCTTCTGACCCGGCTTGAGCTGCACCAGCGGGGATTTCTCCTCGATGAGGGCGTTTATTCCGCTCAGGCAGGAGGTCGTATCCACGAAGGAGCGCGTCACGGGCTGCTGCGGGTTCGCGAATATCTCGAACACGTCACCCTGCTCGACTACCCTGCCGTTTTCCATTACGGCGGTGCGGTCGCATATCTCCTTGACTACGTTCATCTGGTGAGTGATCAGCACGATGGTAAGCCCCAGCTTTGCGTTGAGGGACTTCAGCAGCTTCAGTATCGCCTCGGTGGTCTGCGGGTCTAGAGCCGACGTTGCCTCGTCGCACAGGAGTATCTCCGGGTCGCTTGCGAGCGCCCTTGCGATAGCCGCGCGCTGCTTCTGACCGCCGGAAAGCTCCGAGGGGTACGCGCTCGCCTTATCCGCGATACCTACCAGCTTGAGCAGCTCCAGCGCCTTTTTCCTGCGCTCCGCTGCGGAAAGCCCGTTGTAGCGTATCGGGAATATTACGTTCTGCAGCACTGTCCGCGAAGCGAACAGGTTGAAGTGCTGGAATATCATTCCTATTTTCTTGCGCTGTCTGCGGAGTTCCGCGCCGCGCAGGGCGGTAATGTCCTTGTCGTTTATAAAGACCCTTCCGCTGTCCGGGCGCTCAAGCAGGTTGATACAGCGCACCAGCGTGGATTTCCCCGCGCCGGAGAAGCCGATTATGCCGAATATCTCGCCTTTTTTTATCTCAAGGCTCACATCGTCCGCAGCATTGAATTTTTTGCCGGCGTTGACGTAGGTCTTGGTAATGTGCTCCAGACGTATCATGCTTTGCTCTCACCTCATTGTGACGTTTTTTCGTTCTCCCTGTGGTTTCGGGGGAAGGCAGCACTGCATGACCGTTCAATTTAGGGAAGCACTGATTAAATCACGCCTGACGGCTTGGCACGCATTTTGCTTGCATCTTTTCCGTTATATTGCACAATTCGTCCTAGCAAGGCGACAGCCTTGCGTCGTCCTCATTGTACAATCTGACGGAAAATCTGCGGCGCAATCTGCGCACCAGATTTAATCAGCACTTCCTTAGTCCTGCGGTGCCGCCGTACGCATTCGTCCGAAGCGGAAATTCCTGCGGAGCAGCTTTGTAAATATAGCGTTCATGATTTCCGCCTCCTCTTTTGCCTATCCTTCCGATAGGCTTTATGTGATGATTATATCAGACAATGCCCACTTTGTCAATAGGTTTTGATGAATTCTTATATATTTTATAGGTTTTGTCCTCTGTGAACAGTTTTCCAAAAAAGAATTTGTTGTTATTGCACAAAAAATCGGAGCCCACATCGTGAACTCCGATTCGTGATTTTTACTCAGCGCCCTGGCTTCCCGGCTAAGAAAGCAGTATCTCCTGCTCCTTCGCGATGTTCCCGCGCAGGGTGTAAACGCACCTGAGCCGTATCCCGTCCTGCTCCGGAACGGCGGTCTTTTCGCAGGAATACACCTCCTGCCCTGCGTAGAAGTTCTCCTCGAACGCCGCCTGCTGCCTCGACAGCTCCGCCAGGCAGTCGTCGGCGGAGCGCGTAATGTTCCTGCTGACGTACCCGGTGAACCGTCCGGTTCTGATCTTCAGAGGGGTCTCCTTCCCGAACAGCCTTACGGCCTCGGTCTCCTCGGAGTACACCGAATCCTCCATCGCCGCCACGCCGAAAAACAACGGGTACTCGTCGTCGCCATAGACCAGCCACCTGTACTCCGCCGTCTCCCCCTCCGGAAGCCGCAGCGTTTCCTTGTAAGGCACGAAAAACTCCCGGGTCTCGGTGTACTCCCCTATGATCTCGGCGCTGGCGTGCTTGAGGATAACGTTTCCGGCGGTGTCGGCGACTGTCCCGCTGACCAGCAGACCTCCCTCGGGGACGCCGCTTCCGATATCGGCGACGAGCACTCCGTCCCGCACGACATGCGACACCACCGCCGCCGCCCGGGAAGCCACCAGATTGCACGGAGCGTCCGAGTCAAGCATTTCCGGCGCGGGAGTTCCCATCTCCACCGCCGCCTCCAGCCGGAAACCAACGCAGGTGACGTCCACCCAGGCTGCCTCGGGTATCTCAAGGAGTATCCGGCGCTCTGCGGCGGTGGTGATGTTCTCCAGGCGGCGCGCGGAGCTTCCCTCGGTCAGTCCGCACTCCCCGAGTATCGACATTATCTGCGAGCGCTGAGCCGCCGTCACCGTCCCGGAGCTCACTATCTCGATATCCTGAATGCGGCTCCCGCTGAGCGCCGTCAGCATCACGAACGCCAGGAACCCCACGTACAGCCCCGCCCGGCGGCTGTACCTCAGCGCCGTGAAGTACAGCCCTCGGCGCTTCCCTGCATGGATACGCAGACCGCAGCGGCGCGCTGTCCGGGCGGTCTCCCAGTAGTCCGCCGGGGAGACCGAGCCGCTTATCGTCCCGTCGCCGAATCTTACCCGGCGCAGCTCCACGCCGCGGCTGATAAGCTCGGTCGCGAACCGCTCCGGGAACGCCCCGTACCCGCTGAATTCCACGCTGCCGAACCGCAATCCCCTCTGTTTTTCCTCCATGTTCCCACCTCACAGACTGAGGAAGCTCACCGCTTCGATACTCCCGGTGACGCGTACTCCGTAGGCTCCGCCGCTCTCGAGGGTCAGCCCGGTGCCCTGAACCCTCATCAGGCGTTCCTCGCCGGCGCAGCGAATTTTCAGCACGATCTCGCCGGAGACCTCCCGGCTGTCGGTGCAGCTTATCACCCCGGCGCAGTTCTCCGCGATAAGTTCCGCGCAGTCCCGCAGAGTCACCGTCGTGTGCTGGTACGGAGCCTCCCCGAGCGCTGTCAGCGCCTCTTTAAGTCCCATATGCGTTCCCTCCTGCATGTCCTGTTCTTCTGTAAATACTATGCGGAGAGACTCTGTGTTATGTGCGCTGTTTTTTCACCATTGTGCAGTATACCACATTTTTAATATTCGCGTGATTTAAGTAAAAAAATTTTAAAAAAAGCTAAAGATTAGTTAAACTCTGTCGATAATACATATAATAAACTGGAAATGTATATTGTACAATTCCAGGAATTCACAGACATGTGATGCGTTGAAAGGAAGGTATCATCAAAAGTGAAAAGGTCAATGAGGATCGGAACAAAGATCACTGTTATTTCCTGCCTGGTTGCCGTAATTGCGGCAATAATGCTGGCTGTTGTGACGACTGTAGTGTTTATGTCGTTCGTGGGAGCGCTCCAGGAAAAAGAGACAAATACCGGCGTAAACGTGATCTCTTCTGAAATCAGGAGCGATATCGAAGAAATGGGCGACGTAGCCGAACTTCTCATCGCAAGTTCATGGGGACAGATAAACAATTCGGACTACGACAATACCTGGGCGTCCAACAAGCCCTCTGAAGCAAGCTTTGCAGCGTACATAAACGGTGATCAGGCAGTCTGGAGCACCGAAAACTTCCCGCTCAGCGACGACGCAATCGCACGGGTAAAGGCAGGCGGAATGAAGGGCGTAATGGCGGACGGCGACAAGCTGTACTCCGTATACTGCCGCCCGGTGGAGAACGGCGCTCTGGTAGTCGGCACCGACCTCAACGACCCCGCATACGTTGACGGCGTAAAGGAAAAAACCAGTGCGGAGCTTACCTTATTCTGCGGCGACACCCGTTATAACACCACTCTCATGAACAGCTCCGGAGTACGCAACACAGGCACCAAGATGGACGGCGGCATCTGGAACATGGTTCAGAACAGCGGCACATATATCGGTAAAACGACGATAAACGGTCAGAACTACTACGTTAACTACACTCCCATGACTGATTTTAACGGTCAGGTTGTCGGCGCGTACTTCGCGGGTTACTCCACTGCGGAGGCTGACGCGGAGCTTTTCAAAGCCATTATTATTTCTGCGGCAGTTCTCATCGCGGTATGCGTGGGCGCGGGATTCCTGCTGTTCGCGGTAATGAACAGGCTTGTACGTAAGCCAGTTTCGGAGGTCGTGAAGATATGCGGTCAGCTCAGCGCCGGCGAGCTGAATGCGCCTGATTCCGAATTCAGCTTCAACGCCGACGAAATGGGCGACATCGCCGAGAAGCTCACCGAAGCAAAGCATACCCTGCACACCTACGTTGACGATATCTCCCACGTGCTTTCCGGCATGGGAACCGGCGATTTCTCGTCGCAGCCCTCCGTGAAATACATTGGCAGCTTTGAGGAGATCAACCGCTCGTTCCGCAGCATAAAGGATACCCTCAGCGGTATAATCGGCAACATGAATTCCTCCGCGAACGATGTAATGGCGGGCGCGCAGCAGATGGCTGACGGCTCACAGCTCCTCGCGGAAGGCACGACCCGCCAGGCTACCGCAGTCGACGAGCTGTCCTCCACGATCGCGGAGATCTCCGGCAATATCAACAAGACCGCCGAGAACTCCAACAAGGCAAGCGATATCTCCAACGACTGCGCCGAGCAGATGATACGCCAGGGCGGCGAGATGGAGCGCATGCTCGAAGCAATGGATCAGATCGAAAAGCAGTCCGAAGCGATATCCGAGGTCATAAAGTCCATCGAGGACATCGCGTTCCAGACGAACATACTCGCGCTGAACGCCGCGATAGAAGCTGCCCGCGCAGGTGAAGCCGGAAAGGGCTTCGCGGTAGTCGCTGACGAGGTACGCAACCTTGCTTCCAAGTCGGCTGAATCCGCGAACAGCACACGCGAGCTGATTTCCTCCACGATCGACGCGGTACAGAACGGCTCCGGCATTGCAAAGCAGACCGCCGAGACCCTCCAGCAGGTCACCGGGCTTTCCCAGGAGAGCGCGAAGCTGGTTGCGGAGATATCCTCCGCGGCAGATGAGCAGGCGAAGGCAGTTCAGCAGGTAACTGCGGGTATCGAGCAGATCTCCCAGGTAATTGCAACGAACTCCGCGACTGCCGAGGAATCCGCCGCCTCCTGCGAGGAGCTTTCCGCTCAGTCAAGACTGCTTCAGGAGCAGGTCGGCAAACTCAGGGTTTAAGCGAATATCAAATCAACCGAAAATCCCCCGGATCGCCTCCGGGGGATTATTGTATTATCAGGGTGTCAGGAAGCCGTCGTATTCTGGATTTCCGCACTTTGGAACCGCGCCGAAAACGAGAAGTATTGCAGCACAAATAGCAGGCTGAACGCCTGCCGATAAGGCGCGCGCCATTAAATCAGTCCGCGAAGCGGACACAATAATTCCGAATTCCGCATTCCGAATTCCGAATTAAATTTTAGTGCTGCTCTGCGTCCGCTGTTTTGCGCTTCTCGCCGAGGGGGTAAACCGCGTTTCCGTCCTCGTCGTAAACGGGGTTGAATTCGCCCGTGATGTAAGCCGAAATGATATTGCAGGCTACGTGACGGCTGTACTCGCTGTTTTCCATGCACACTCCGAACGCTATCTCAGGGTTGTCGGCGGGATAAAATCCCACGATGGTGGAGTTGAACTTCGTCATTGCGATGACCTCCGGCGTGCCTGTTTTCGTGCAGACGTTCTCCTTGCCGATACCCTTAAAGTCGTAGATGTTGTACCAGCCGCCCTCCATCAGGAAGTTCGCGTTTTCACTTACGCGCTTCATTCCGGCGTGCACCTCCGCGAATACGTCCTCCATGCCCTCGGAGAAATCCGACATCACCTCGGGCTTTATCTCCTCGATGAGCTTGGTGTAGTCGTAGTTGTAGACAGCCTTCACGATGTGCGGTCGGTACCTTACGCCCTTGTTCGCGATGGTCATTGCCTGGGTCGCCAGGTGCAGCGGAGTCAGCAAGGTCTCCGACTGACCGATACCCGCCTGGATCGTATCCGACGCGTTCCACTCGATCCCGAGCTTGTCGAACAGCTCCGGGGAGGTCATTCTGCCGGTGGACATCGGCAGCTCAAAGCCGAGGTCGGTGCCTACGCCGAATTTATTCGCCCAGTACGCCAGCCGGTCGATACCCATGCGGCGCGCGGTCTCATAGAAGAAAATGTTGCAGGAGTGCTTAAGTCCGAACTGCACCGTGATGGAGCCGTGAACTCCGGTACAGCCCGGGGTGTAGCTCGGCGCGTAGTACATATACCGCCCCGTGCAGTTGATAGTGCTGGAGGCATCGATAACACCCTCCGCAAGACCCGCCGTCGCGGTGATGGTCTTGAATGTGGAGCCGGGACGGTACTCGCCGTTTATCGCGCGGTTCAGCAGCGGGGAGTTCTCAGCGTTCAGAACGGACGCGTAGTCCTCGACGAGCTGGTTTATATCGTAGCTCGGGAGTGTCGCCATCGCCAGCACTGAGCCGTCCCTGACGTCCAGCACGACTGCGGAGCCTACCTCGGTATCCTTGCCTCGGAGGTTCGCGTCCATTGCCGTTGTGTAGTACGGGGAGTGCAGGAAATCCATGTGGTACTGCACGATTCGCTCCACCATGTTCTGGAAGTTCGAGTCTATCGTCAGCATTACGGACTTCCCCGCCTGCGGCTCCTTGGTTATCTCGTCGGAGATCATCATGCCGTCGGAGTTACGCGTTATCTCGCGGGTGCCGCGCTCGCCGCGCAGCGTGGATTCCAGCGCAAGCTCGATACCCGATGTGCCGATGATGTCGTCCAGCTTGTAGCCGGCGCTCTTCAGCTCGGCGTACTTATCCGCGGATATCGCCCCGACCGTTCCCCTGATATGCGGCGCGGTGGTGCCGTCGAGGTAGACGCGGTTCCAGCCCTCGGAGATCTCCATGCCGGGCATGAGCGCGGAAAGCTCCTTCAGCTCCAGCACCGTGTCGCTGGATATCCCGGAGGCAAGCTCGTAGGGATTGTTGTTGTTGAATCCCTTCAGCTCCATTTCGTAGCGGACTCCCGCGATGTAGCGGCGCATCGGCTCCTCGTACTGGTCGGATATCTTGTAGTTCTCGTAGAGGGCGTTCATGCAGTTCTCTACCGTGGCGTAAACGCCCAGCTTCATGCGGGATTTCAGCGAATCCACGGCGTTGTCGCGGTCCTTTTCGAACTGGTAGGGCTGCGTTCTGGTAATGGGCAGGGTTTCGTTCCACTCGTCGCCGTGCTTCATCAGTATGGTAAGAATGCGGTAGATGACCTCGTTTTCCGTTCCGCTTTCCAGCGAGGCTTTCTGGAGCTTCACGCTGCAGTTCAGCTCGTTGGAGTTGAGTATTTTTCCGGTGCTGTCGGCTATCTTTCCGCGCGCCGCCTCGATGTCCTGGGTCGCGGTGTGGGTGCTCTGGGTCATGGCGAGGTACTTGCTTCCGTCGGCTATCTGTATTTCAAGAAGCCGCAGTCCGCACAGGAACGCCGCGCCTATCACTATTGCCGCAAGCACGGCAGACCTCAGCAGGTTCTGAAATTTTGACATTTATTCCTCCAGTTATGCGTTGGGACTTGGCGGTCTATTCCTCGGCGCCCTTGGTTATCTCTTCCTCCGCTGCGGCGTTTCCGGCGGCCTCCTCCAGGCGGCGCTCCTCCTTCGGGCGGAGCCTGTTGGATATGAGCCGCACCAGAAAATACACCGGCACCGAGAACGCGACAGCCCAGGCGTAGGCGGGCAGCAGCGAATGCAGGAATGATATCCCGGAGTATTCGCGCTCCCACACCCAGTGCAGGAACAGGAAGTCCAGCCCGCACATAATGACGCACACGGCGGTGTTCATCACAAGGTGGGAGAGCCAGTTCGATTTCAGCCAGAACCTCGACAGCAGCGAGATGAGCGGGCAGGATATCAGCAGCCACATCGACGAGAACCCAAGCAGCGTGCCGCTCGCCATATCCAGCATCAGCCCGCAGAAAACGCCGAACACTCCGGCGGCGAGTTCGCCCTCGAACATGGCAACGGCGGTGGCAAGCGGGATAATCAGCAGCGGACACCACCCGCGTATAAGCGGAGCGACCTCCCACAGGTAGAACATCAGCAGCACGGCTGAATAGAGGAACCATCGGAAAAAGCAGCGCAGCCGTGCTTTCCGGGAGCGCGCCCGGAATCCCACCTTGCTTTTCGAGATATATTTTGCCATATGAATTATCCTTAAATCCGGAGAAACGGCGCAGTTGAGCTGCACCGTTCTTAATTATTGTGCGATATCGCCGAACGAAAGCCCCTTGCCGTCGAAATCCACGACCGCGTAGACGGTGGTGATAGCGAAGCAGTCCTCAGCCGGCTCTATCAGGGCGTGCTTGGAAAGCCCGTTGGGGTCGTCGTAGACCTCCTTTACCGTGCCGACGATGATACCCTCAGGGAACAGTCCGCTCTGACCGGCGGTGACTATCACGTCCCCCGGCTCAACGTCCGCGTCCTTGAGTATCTGGCTCATGAGGCACAGCCCTTGTTCGGCGGTGGAGGTGGAATTCTCAATAACTCCGGTCGCCTTGGTCCGCATAGTATATACCCCGACGTTCACCTGCGGGGAGAGTATCGTAGACACCTTCGCGTAATTCGGCGCGATGTCTGTTACCCTGCCGATGAGACCCACGGAGGTTATCACCGGGTCGTTGAGTGATAACCCGGTGCTGCTTCCCTGGTTTATCGTGAATCCGCCGTACATGTCGTTGGCGTTGCGTGCGATTATGCCGCACGGCTCAGAGAAAACGAGGTCCTTGTGCTCCTTGCTGAGCTGAAGCATTTCCCGGAGCTGCTCGTTTTCCTTCTGGAGCGCCTCGTAGTCCGCGGAGCGCTCGTACATCTGAGTGACAAGCTCGCGCAGCTCGTCGTTCTGCGCCTTGTAGGTATCGGCGTTGACCCACTTGTCGATGAATCCGTTAACTCCGTTTGAAATGGCGTTCGCCGCGGTGACGAACGGGTATGTTACCGTGCTGATGACCTGCTCGGGCAGTGTCTGGGTGCCCGCGGCGACGGCAACGTAGGTCATAAGTCCCAGCAGCAGCGCCGCGATACAGAGTATGATTTTGAATTTGACGCTGTGGAAGAATTCTCTCATAGATGTTGTTCAGTTCATTTCTTCCGGCGCAGCCGGACGCAGTTTATCAGGGAACCTCTAAAAACCGGTTTGAAAAGTGAAAATGGGTAGAGTGCGCCGAATGCGATGAAAGCCGACGAAGTAAGGCTGTATGCCTTACGAGGAGGTTTGAAGAAGCAGTCGGTGTGCTATACACATTTTCACTCAAACAAGGTTTTTAGAGGTGACCATCAGTAGATGTTCTCGTCCTCGCTGAGAACGTCCTCGAGCTTGTCGATGTTCTCAAGTACCTTGCCGGTGCCGTCAGCAACGCAGTCGAGGGGGCGCTCCGCAATCTTGACGGGCATGCCGGTCTCCTCGTGGATAAGCTGATCGAGCCCTCTCAGCAGCGCGCCGCCGCCAGCCAGCATTATGCCGGACTCGATGATATCGGCCGCAAGCTCAGGGGGAGTCTTTTCAAGGGTGGTCTTGATGGCGTCGATAACGTGGGAGAGCGGCTCGGAAATAGCCTCGCGGATCTCCTCGCTGGTAACTGTGATGTTCTCGGGCAGACCGTTGAGCAGGTTGCGGCCCTTGATGTCCATTACCGGCTCGGTGTCGCCGGTCTTGTATGCGGAGCCTATGCCCATCTTGATGTTCTCGGCGGTCCTCTCGCCGATGAGCAGGTTGTACTTCTTCTTGATGTAGTTGATTATCGCGGAGTCGAACTCATCGCCGGCTACCCTTACGGAACGCGCGGTTACAATGCCGCCCAGGGAGATTATAGCGACCTCGCTGGTGCCGCCGCCGATATCCACGATCATGCTGCCGACAGGCTCGGCAACCGGGAGACCTGCGCCGATAGCGGCAGCCATAGGCTCCTCGATGATGGAAACGCGCTTTGCGCCCGCATTCTGAGCCGCTTCCTTAACGGCGCGGCGCTCAACCTCGGTAACTCCTGACGGAATACAGATAATGACGCGCGCCTTGCCCCTGCCGCGCAGAGCCTTCTTGATGAACTGCTCCAGCATGCTGGATGTCATGTCGAAGTCGGCGATAACGCCGTCCTTGAGCGGACGTACAGCCACGATGGAGCCGGGGGTGCGTCCGATGACGTCCTTGGCTTCCTGACCCACGTAGCGCACGCACTGGAGCTTCTTGTCCACTGCAACCACCGAAGGCTCGCGGATAATGATACCCTTGCCCCTCATATATACAAGCGTGTTCGCCGTTCCTAAGTCGATACCGATGTCCTTGGTCATTCCAAACATTGTGCTTCCTCCGTTATATTCTGTGATATTTTACAGTATGCGGTCATTTCCTCGCACATACCCCTTATACATAATTGTACAATTATAATTATATCATTATTGTGCTCTGTACGCAATGCATTATTAGCATAAAAATTCGGCTTTCTCGGACTTTTTTTTGGCTATTTTTCGGTATTTTTCCCAGGCGCTTAATTTATAGACCCGGCGGGAGATTATTTTTGAAAAAGCACTTGCAATAACTGATATTTTAAGATATAATATTAATATACAGACCATTCCAGACTTTTTCTGACTTTATAGATCACATCAATGAAAGGAAAACCGCCGACATGCTCAACGAAAAAGTGACCGTTACAATATGCGGAAAAGCGTATAATCTCCGCACGGACAATGCTTCCTCCCTGATACGCCAGGGTGAGGAGGCCGACCGCCGCATCACCGAATACTGCCGTGAAATGTCGCTCTCAAAGGATGACGCATGCGTTTTCACCGTGCTGGATCTCCTGGGGGATCTCGACTCCGCGAACGCCCAGCGGGATTCCTACGCGAAGAAGAACGCCGCGCTGGTCAGCACCGCGGAGAAGGGCGCGAAGGCTCTTGAGGAAAACAAGCTGCTTGCCTCCGAAAACGAGCTGCTCGCAAAAGACAGCGCCGCCCTCGCGGAGCTACGCCGGGAACACACCGAGCTTGAAGGCAAAAACGCTCAGCTCACCGAAACGCTCAGCGAAGCCAACGAGCGCGCCGCGCAGAACGCCAGCGCAAAGGCGGAGCTTGAAAAGTCCCAGCAGACCGTGAAGTCCCTCGAGGAGAAAAACACGCAGCTCACCGGCTCGCTGAAGTCCGCCGAGGAGAAGTCCGAAGCGCAGAAGAAGGACATCGCGGAACTTGAGCGGCAGAACTCCGACCTGAAAAAGCAGGCGGCGAAGTTGGTGACAGTCACCGATGAGAACAAGAAGCTCACTGAAAGGCTGGACAAGGCTGCGAACACCGAAGAAGCGCTCCGCCGCAGCGAAGATCGCGTGTCCTACCTTGAGAAGGAATGCGGAAAACTCGACGCGGCAAACGCGGAGCTTAACACGCTGAAAAAGTCCCTCGCAGACGAGCAGGGCAAGACCTCCGGTCTGGAGAAGAAACTTGCCGCCGCCGAAAAGAGCGCCGCGGAGCTTTCCGAAGCGAAGCAGTCCCTCGCCGCTGAAAAGGGCAGGAACTCCGACCTGGAGAAGAAACTCGCCGCCGCTGAAAAGAGCGCCGCAGAGCTTTCCGAAGCGAAGAAGGCTCTTGAAGCCGAACAGGGCAAAACCGCCGACCTTGAGCGCCGCCTGGACGCCTCCCGCAGGGCGGCAGACGACGCGCAGAACAGCGTATCCGTGCTTGAAAAGGACATCGCCGCGCTCAAGTCCGAAAACGAGGAGCTTTCCGCGCTGCGCGAGAAGGCGGGAATGTACGAGGAGCTCACCGTGAAATTCTCGCAGATCGAAAGCGAGAACGCGGCTCTCAGGGCGGGCGCAGGCTCCGACGCCTCCGAAGGCGCCGGCTCCGCACAGATGGAGGAGCTGAAGAAACAGCTCTCCGACGCGCTCGCCGAGGTCAAGGAGCTGAGAAAGATAAACGCTTCCCTTAACCGGCAGCTTAACGAAATGCTTGAGGACGGTCAGCTTACATTATGAGTGAAATTCTTGCACCCCTCGGGGGGCTTTCAGATCTGCCCGCGGCGCTGAACACCGGCGCCGACGCGGTATATCTTGGTTTATCGGAATTTTCGGCACGCAAAAATGCCGAAAATTTTTCTGTTGAGGAGCTTAAAACAGCCTGCACCGAATGCCACAAGCGCGGGGTGAAAGTCTACGCCGCGCTGAACACGCTGGTGTACGACAGCGAGGCCGAAAAATTCGCGGAGTGCGTGAAAAGCGCTGCGGAATGCGGCGTGGACGGGCTTATAATCCAGGATCTCGGCGCGGCTGAAATAGCGAAGCGGGTCTGCCCGAAGCTTCCGCGCCATGCCTCCACGCAGATGACGCTGAACAGCACCGCCGGAGTCAACGCGGCTCAGCAGCTCGGATTCTGCCGGGCGGTCATCGGGCGGGAGCTGTCCTTCGAACAGATAAAGCGCATCGCCGAAAACACCGGCATTGAACTCGAGGTTTTCGTGCACGGCGCGCTGTGCGTCTGTATCAGCGGACAGTGCTACATGAGCAGCATTTTCGGCGGGAGAAGCGGCAGCAGAGGTCTCTGCGCGCAGCCCTGCCGACTGGATTTCACCTGCGGGGACATGCACAGCGTGATTTCCCTGAAGGACAGCTCGCTCGTTCCGCACCTGCGGGAGCTTGACGACATCGGTATCGCCTCGCTGAAAATCGAGGGCAGAATGAAGCGCCCGGAGTACATCGCCTGCGCCGCCGACGCCTGCCGGAAGTCCATGGACGGCGGCAAATACGACTTTGAGCGGCTCTCCGGGATATTCTCAAGGGGCGGTCTGACCGACGGATATTTCACCGGCTCCATGCAGGACATGCAGGGCACCCGCAGCCGCGAGGACGTCGAGAACTCCGCGAAGGCGCTCAACGGCATAAAGGCGCTCTACAAGGCGGAATTCCCGCGTATACGCGCGGATATCCGCACGATTCTGAAACCCGGAGAGCCTGCGTTCGCGGCCGCTTCCTGCGGGGATATTTCGGCGGCTGTGCAGGGCGAGATCCCGCAGCCCGCGCTGAATGCTCCGCTGACCTCCGAGGGCGTTTGCAGCCGCATGTCGAAGCTCGGCGGAACGCAGTTCTACGCCGGGGAAGTCACCGCCGAGGTCGGCGAGGGGCTGAACCTCCCGGCGTCCGCGCTTAACTCCCTGCGCAGGGAGCTTGTGGAGCAGCTTTCAGCCGCAGTCCTCGCGAAGAACACCCCGGACTACAGCTACAGCCTGCGGGAACTCACGCCGCCGCTTTTCGGGGAGCACCGGGCGGCTCCGCTGAAATGGCGCTGCGAGGTGTATTCCGCAGAGCAGCTAAGGCAGGCCCTGGAGCTTCCGTTTGAGCTGATATACGCCCCCATGCGGCTTCTGGGTCTCTCCACGCCGGACAAGGACAGAATCGCGGTCATACCGCCGTTCGTGCTTTCCGACTGCGAGGACGAAGTTCGCGAAAGGCTCAGGGAACTCCGCGCGGCAGGCTTCACAAGGGGCATGGCGCAGACCCTCGGACACGCGCTGCTCCTCCGTGAGGAGGGGTTCATACTCCACGGCGGACACCGCATGAACATCATCAACAGCTACGCTGCGGGAGTGTGCGGAGACTTCGGCTTCGAGGATATCACGCTTTCTTTCGAGGGCACTGCGGCTCAGCTCGCGGAGATCCGCTCCCCGATATCACGCGGGGTCGTGGCATACGGAAGGCTCCCGCTGATGATAATGCGGCGCTGTCCGGTCAGCGGCGGGAAGCCCTGCGGAAGAGTGCGCCTGTTCGACGACGGCGGAACTCCCTGCGGCGAGTGCATAGCCGACCGCCGGGGCAATAAAATGCCGGTGCTCTGCGGCGGGAACAGCGTCGAGATACTAAACCCCGACCTGCTCATAATGAGCGACCGCCGCTCCGCCCTGGAGCCGTTCGATTTCGCGGTGCTGAAATTCACCGACGAAAAGGAGCTGAAGCCCATTCTCGATATGTACCAGAATAACGGGAAGCCCTCTGGGCCGCTTACCCGCGGTCTGTACTTCCGGGGCGCCGAGTAATTCCGCTCCGGCTGAGGGACTTTATCCCAGGCGGGCAGGCGGTTTTGTCTGCCCGCCTGTTTTGCGGGAGCCGCGCTGAATTACACAATGAAGGGAGCCTGAACATGCAGTTCTACAGATTTGACGGCAGCCTGAAAAGCTCCGGTGATACCCCGCCGGAAAAATGGGAAAACGCCCTCGCGGTGCTGACCTCCCGGGAAGCCGAGGAGATACCTCTGCCTCCGGAGCTTGTCCCTCCGGAAATGCCGCCGATGGTGAACCAGACGCAGTTCTGCGTGCTGAAAATGCAGCAGAAGCGTATGACCGGCAGCATACATATCCCCGCGCGGCACCAGCGCAGGGCGATACGTTTCACGTTCGCCTGGTCGGGGGAAAACCTCCTGCTGCTGGACGACGGCGGATTCGTCAGCGGATTCATCGAGCGCATGACTGCGCTGGTCCCGAAATTCGCCGACGGCGCCAACGACTTCCTCGCGGAGCTGCTCATCGACCTTATCCAGGGCGACCCAGGGTATATACAGCACCTGGAATCCCGGCTGGACGAGCTGGAGAAGTCGGTGCTTGACGGCGAGACCTCAAAGTTCATCAGAAGAATGAGCGTAGTCAGGAAGGAACTGAACCGCAACAACCGCATGTACGCCCAGCTCAGCGAGTTCGCGGAATCCCTCCAGGAGGACGCCTCCGAGCTTTTCGACATAAGCAGCAGCAAGCGGCTCAGCTATTTCCTGCGCCGTGCGGAGCACCTCCGCTCCGAGACCCAGATGCTCCGGGAATACGCGACCCAGATATGCAGCGAGTACCAGGCGCAGGTCGACATCGTGCAGAACCGCGTCATGAAGCTGCTGACTATAGTTACCACGATATTCATGCCGCTGTCGCTCATCGCCGGGTGGTACGGCATGAACTTCTCAAACATGCCCGAGCTTCAATGGACCTACGGCTACCCCGCCGTGATAGGAGCCGCAGTGCTCATCGTCGCGGCGCTCATCATATGGTTCAGGCACAGAAAATGGCTGTGACCCGGGCTGTTTTATTTCGTGCCAGAACACGCGATTTAAATCTTACATGTTCTCCATATGTGAATTATCATAAAAAGGGCATACTATAAAATGCGAAAAGCCCCGTTTTTTCGGCAAGGTGCTGAAATTCCACATTTAGTGAAAAAAACGGCGCAAAAATGTTGACATTGTGTCGAAATTGTGATAAATTAATAACGTATATGGAAAATCAGAATCATGCTCTGTTGGATTTTCTAATGGGAACCTCTAAAAACCGGTTTGAAAAGGGAAAATGGGTAGAGTGCGCCGAATGCGATGAAAGCCGACGAAGTAAGGCTGTATGCCTTACGAGGAGGTTTGAAGAAGCAGTCGGTGTGCTATACACATTTTCACTCAAACAAGGTTTTTAGAGGTGACCTAATGTTGAAAGGTTGTTAAAAATGGCAAATTATGACGTTATAATCGTAGGCGCAGGCCCCGCCGGTATTTTTACCGCACTGGAAATGCTCCGCAAAGGCTCGAAGAAGAAAGTGCTCATCGTGGAGAAGGGTGTTTCCGTTGAGAAAAGAGCCTGTCCGAAGGCTAAGACGAAGGTCTGCATGAACTGCAAGCCCTACTGCCACATCACCACGGGATTCTCCGGCGCGGGCGCGTTCTCGGACGGCAAACTGTCGCTCTCCTGCGAGGTCGGCGGAAACCTCCCGGAACTCATCGGCGAGGAGCTGGCTCAGGCCACGATCGACTACACCGACAAGATCTACCTTGAATTCGGCGCAGACCCACACGTAGAGGGCGTAAGCGACCCGGACAAGATCCGCGAGATACGCAAGAAGGCGATCAACGCCAATCTCAAGCTGGTTGACTGCCCTATCCGCCACCTCGGCACCGAAATGGCTCATCAGCTCTACCTGAGAATTGAAAAGCACCTGCTTGAGCACGGCGTGGACATCATGTTCGAGACCCGCTGCGAGGACATCATCATTGAGGGCGACGTCTGCACCGGAGTTATCGTCACCGACAACAAGGGCAGCGACCGCCGCGAGCTCAGGGCGGACAACATCGTCATAGCCACCGGCAGAAAAGGCGCGGACTGGCTCGAGCGCACCTGCGAAAGCCACAGCATAGCTCACCAGCCCGGCACCGTTGACATCGGCGTGCGCGTCGAGGTACGCAACGAGGTCATGGAGGAGGTCAACGCCGTTCTCTATGAGTCGAAGCTCATCGGCTACCCGCTGCCGTTCAAGAATAAGGTAAGGACATTCTGCCAGAATCCCGGCGGCTTCGTCAGCCAGGAGAACTACGACAACAATCTCGCGGTAGTTAACGGACACTCCTACAAGGATCTCAAGTCCAACAACACCAACCTCGCGATACTCTGCTCGCACAATTTCAGCGTTCCGTTCAACCAGCCGATAGAGTACGCGCAGAAGGTCGGCGAGCTGACTAACATGCTCGGAAACGGCCACATCATGGTCCAGCGCTACGGCGATATCCTCGACGGAAAGCGCACCTGGCCGAAGGAACTGTCGTTCTCAAACGTAAAGCCCACCCTTCCCGACGCCGTTGCCGGCGACATCACCGCCGCAATGCCCTACCGCACGATGACGAACATCATCAACTTCATTAAGGCGGTGGACTGCGTAGTACCAGGCTTCGCAAGCCGCGAGACCCTTCTGTACTCGCCGGAGCTGAAGTTCTACAGCAACCGCATAAAGATGGACGAGCATTTCAATACTAACATTCACGGACTGCACTGCCTGGGTGACTCCAGCGGCTGGACAAGAGGTCTTATGATGGCGTCCGTGATGGGCGTGCTCATGGGCAGAGAACTTATCTGAGAGGTAAAGAAAAATGCAGCTTCTTAAGGACAGAATCAGAAAAGACGGCGTTATCAAGGATGGAAACGTCCTCAAGGTGGACAGCTTCCTCAACCACCAGATGGACATTGCGCTCATCAACGAGATGGGCAAGGAATTCCGCAGGCGCTTCCCCGATGAGAGCATCAACAAGATACTCACCATCGAGGCCTCCGGCATAGGCATCGCGTGCATCACCGCGCAGTACTTCAACTGCCCCGTGGTTTTCGCCAAAAAGACACAGAGCATAAACATCGACGGCGAGGTGTACTCTACCCAGATAAAGAGCTTCACCCACGGCCGTACATACGACGTTATCGTGAAGAAGGCGTTCCTGTCCCCGGAGGATAATATCCTCATCATCGACGACTTCCTCGCAAACGGCTGCGCGCTGCTCGGGCTTATCGACATCGTAAAGCACGCCGGCGCAAAGATAGCCGGAGCCGGTATCGTCATCGAGAAGGGCTGCCAGAAGGGCGGCGAGCTCGTCCGCAGCCAGGGTATCCGCGTGGAGTCCCTCGCGATAATCGACGAGATGGATCCCGTGAAGGGCTGCAAGTTCCGGGACGACGACTGATTTCAACGGCATTCCGCCGAAGAAATATAACAGAACGCGGTAAAACCGCAGACACACTAGGGAGGAACCAACCAATGAAGAAAAAGTTACTCGCCGCTTTCATGGCGGCAGCAATGCTGCTCACAGGCTGCTCCGGAAACACATCTTCCGGCAGCTCCGCAGCAAACGACGCTAGCAGCACAGCAGACAACGCAGCAAGCGTCAAGGCAGGCTTCGTCTATATCGGCAAGATCGACGACGGCGGCTACACCCAGGCTCACGACCAGGGCAGACTCGCCATCGAGAAGATGGGCGTTGAGACCGCTTACGTTGAGGACGTAGCAGAGACCGTTTCCGACACCTGCGAAGCTATCCGCACCCTTATCGACGAGGGCTGCAACCTTATTTACACCAACTCCTTCGGCTTCATGGAAGGCACCGTTGAAATGGCTAAGGAGTACCCGAACGTTAAGTTCGCTCACTGCTCCGGCTACCAGAGAAGCGACAACCTTTCCACCTACTTCGGCAAGGTTTACCAGGCTCGTTACCTCGCAGGCATCGTTGCAGGCATGAAGACCGAGAAAAACTACATCGGCTACGTTGCTGCAAAGGGCATTCCTGAGGTTATCCGCGGTATCAACGCGTTCACCCTCGGCGTACAGTCCGTAAACCCCGACGCTAAGGTCGAGGTCGTATTCACCGACACATGGTACGACCCCTCCGTTGAGAAGCAGGCAGCTCTGGAGCTTCTGAACAAGGGCGTTGACGTTATCGCACAGCACCAGGATACCACCGCTCCGCAGGTAGCTGCACAGGAGAAGGGCGCATACTGCATCGGCTACAACTTCCCGACCGCTGACGCCGCTCCCGACGCTTACCTGACCGCGGCTTGCTTCAACTGGTCAACCTTCTACACCGACGACTGCCAGAGAGCGCTCGACGGCACATGGACAAGCCGCGCTTACTGGGAAGGCCTCGCAGCTAACATGACTTACCTCGACGACCTCACCGCGCTCTGCGCAGAGGGAACTCAGGAGAAGGTAGACGCTGCAAGGGATTCCATCATCGACGGTTCCTTCGACCCGTTCACCGGTCCGCTCTACGATCAGAACGGCGAGCTCAAGGTAGAGGACGGCGTCAAAATGACCGACGACGAGATCTGGAACATGAACTGGTTCGTTCAGGGCGTTGTTGGCTCTATCCCCGCATAATCACAACTGAACATCGGCAGACGCAGGCTGCATAACACAGCCTGCCCTGCTTGTTTTCACGAGCGGTATGCCGCGGCGTACCGTTTGTGAAAGCAGACAGGATCAAAATTATCCGGCGGAGCCGGATACATTAATTCCGAATTAAGAATTCCGAATTTAATTTACGGGAGGTACTAATGTCCGAACCATATATCAGGTTAAAAAACATCTGCAAGAGCTTCGGCACGGTGCAGGCGAACAAGAACGTTTCCATCGATGTCAGCAAGGGCGAGATACTCGCGCTGCTCGGTGAGAACGGCTCCGGTAAGAGCACGCTGGTAAACATGCTCAGCGGTATCTACACCCCTGACAGCGGCGAGATCGAGATAGGCGGGAAAAACGTAGTGTTCCGCTCCCCGAAGGACGCCATCAACGCCGGAATCGGCATGATACACCAGCACTTCAAGCTGATAGACGTGCTGACCGCCGCCGAGAATATAGTCATCGGTCAGGAAACCAGCGTGGTGCTCAGCAAAAAGAAGATGAACGCCCGCATTATCGAGCTAAGCCAGAAGTACGGAATTTCCATCGACCCGGACAAGAAGGTCTACAACATGTCCGTCAGTGAGAAGCAGTCGGTGGAGATCATGAAGATACTCTACCGCGGCGCGGACGTTCTTATCCTGGACGAGCCGACCGCAGTGCTCACCCCGCAGGAGATACGCGCGCTGTTCGATATCCTCCGCGGAATGAAGGAGCGCGGCTGCTGCATTATCATCATCACCCACAAGCTCGCGGAGGTAATGGAGATCTCCGACCGCGTGACGGTTCTCCGCAAGGGCGAATCCATCACCACCGCAGTCACGAAGGACTCCACCCCTCAGGAGCTTACCGAAATGATGGTAGGCAGCGCGGTATCCCTTGAGATAGACCGCCCGAAGGAGAAGCTCAGCGAACAGCCCGTGCTGTCCGTCGACCGCCTGTCCAAGAAGTCGTTCGATGGCGTCGACCTGCTCCGGGATTTGAGCTTCGACCTCTACGGCGGCGAGATACTAGGCGTTGCGGGTATCGCGGGAAGCGGTCAGAAGGAGCTGTGCGAGATAATCGCCGGACTTATGAAGGCGGACAGCGGCTCCGTGAAATTCAGCGGCGAGGAGATACTCGGGCTTTCCCCCCGGGCGATACTCCGGCGCGGGATAAGCATGAGCTTCATTCCGGAGGACAGACTCGGCATGGGTCTTGTGGCGGGAATGAGCGTCATGAACAACGTTATTCTCAAGAGCTACAACCGAAATCCCGGACCGTTCCTCGACAGGAAGTTCGCAAGGACGCTCGCGGAGCAGATAGTGCATGATTTCGACATCTCCACCCCGTCGGTCACACACGAGGTAAAGAAGCTGTCCGGAGGCAACATTCAGAAGGTGCTCCTCGGACGTGAGATATGGCTTGCGCCGAAGGTGCTTATAACCGCGTATCCCGTCCGCGGACTGGATATCGGAGCTTCCTACAACATCTACCGCGTGCTCAACGAGCAGAAGAAAAAGGGCGTAGCCGTGCTGTTCATCGGCGAGGACCTTGACGTGCTCAAGAGCATTTCCGACCGCCTGATGGTGATTCACGGCGGCGAAGTCGTGGATATCGTCGACCCCGAAAAGGTGACGAAAGAGGACATCGGCATGATGATGCTGGGTCACAAGCCCGGCGCAGAGGGAGGCGAAGCGGTATGAGCATTGCAAACAGAGTACACATAACAAAGCGCACCGGAGCTTCAGGGGGCGCGCAGCTCGCTTCCCGGCTGGTTGCCATAGTCGTGGCGCTGGCGGCTTCCGGACTGGTAATGCTGTTCATGGGCTACCACCCGCTGGAGATATTCGGCAAGATAATCACCTCGTCGCTGTCCACCTACAGCAGATTCGGCGAAACGATGAACAAAACTATACTGCTGACCATGCTGTCGCTGGGTATCTCAGTGGCGTTCAGAATGAAGTTCTGGAACATCGGCGCGGAAGGTCAGTTCTACATGGGAGCTTTCGGCGCGGCGCTCATCGCGTTCGGATTCCCCGACCTGCCGGCATGGCTGCTGCTTCCGCTGATGGGGCTTTGCGCCTTCGTTTTCGGCGGCATCTGGGCGCTTATCCCGGCGCTCATCAAGGCGAAGTTCACAACATCTGAGACGCTGGTCACGCTGATGATGAACTACATCGCGATATCGTTCATCTCCTATCTGCAGTACGGTCCCTGGAAGGACCCCGAGTCCCTCGGCGCTGCGAAGATCGCGAGATTCTCCGACAACGCGATACTCCCGAAGGTTTTCGGCATTCATGCAGGCTGGATAATCATGCTGGCGCTCGTGGTCGTTATGACTATCCTGCTGAAATACACGAAGCTCGGCTACCAGATCGACGTACTCGGCGAGAGCGAGACCACCGCGAGGTACGCCGGAATGAACACGCTGAAGATCATGATAATCGCCGTACTGCTCTCCGGCGGTCTGTGCGGAGTCGCCGGATTCATGCAGGCGTCCGCAGTCGAGAAATCCATCACCGACCAGATGTCCGGCGGGCTTGGATTCACGGCGGTAATCACCGCGTGGCTCGCAAAGCTGAAGCCCCCGGTAATCGTCGTAGTTTCCTTCGCGTTCTCAATGCTGCTCCAGAGCGGAAAGGCGCTCCAGGTAATGGGTATCCCCTCCTCGATAACCGAGGTGCTTCAGGGCGTTATAATCTTCTTCGTTCTCGGAAGCGAGTTCTTCATCAACTACAAGATTTCGTTCCGCAAGGCTGATAAGGAGGGCTGATATGGATATTTTAAATGAGATCTCACTGTTCCTCCAGACTTCCGTGCAGATGGGTACGCACATTCTGTTCGCCATCGTCGGCGGCATTATCTGTGAGAAGGTCGGCAACATGAACCTCGGCATCGAAGGCATGATGCTGATGGGAGCCGCCGTGGGATTCCAGGTCGCCTGCGCGACTGCGAACCCGTTCCTGGCGGTGCTTTCCGCCGGACTTGCCGGACTGGTCGGCGCGCTTATCTACGCGTTCATCACGGTCACGCTGCGCGGAAACCAGGTCGTTACCGGACTGGTACTGACCATATTCGGCACCGGCGTTGCGGGATTCATCGGGAAATCCGTTTCGGGAAACACCGTCCCCGCCGAGGTCGTGGACGCGTTCAAGCCGTACGACATTCCCGTGCTGTGCGATATCCCGATAATCGGAAAGGCGCTGTTCTCACAGAGCGGTTACGTCCAGGCGGCGATAGTCGTTGCGATACTGGCGTACCTCTACATCAAGAAAACAAAATTCGGTCTGAACATGCGAGCGGTGGGCGAGAATCCCGCTGCGGCTGACGCCTCCGGAATCAACGTCACGCTCTACAAGTACGTCCACGTGCTGGCAGGCGGCTTCCTGTGCGGAGTCGGCGGCGCGTACCTCTCGACGGTGTTCCTCACAACCTGGCAGGACAACGTTACTGCGGGCGCGGGCTGGATAGCCGTAGCACTGGTAATTTTCAGCACCTGGAACCCGCTCAAGGCGATATTCGCAGCGTACCTGTTCGGCATGCTGAAGGGTCTGAACTTCAAAATGCAGGGCTGGGGATTCTCGGTCCCCTCGCAGATACTGGAGATGCTCCCCTACATCGCGACGATAGTGGTGCTGGTGTTCATCACGCTCAGAAAGAAGCGCGAGAATCAGCCGCCAAAGGCGCTCGGCGACCCCTATTTCAGAGAAGAACGATAACAAAATCGGCAGACGTCCTGGGCGCCTGCCGATTTCATTTTCTCAAGCTATTTTCCGTAGTTCCACTTTTTCATGCGGAGCGCCCTGGTCAGCGCGTTCACCTCGTCCTGCGTATTGAACGCCGACGGAGCAAACCGCACCGTGCCTTCCTCGAGAGTCCCAAGTTTTTTATGCGCCAGCGGAGCGCAGTGAAGTCCGCCGCGCATGCAGAATCCCATGCGGCTCAGCTCCGCGGAGGCCTCCGCGGACGGCACGCCCTCCACCGCGAACGACACCACCGGCGCGTAAAGCTCTGGCTGGTCGTCGATGGTGGAGTACACGATTATCCCGGGTATCCTCCGGAGCTGGGAGCAGAAGCTCCTGCAGAGCGCGGTTTCATGCGAAAGTATCCTCTCCGGAGTTCTCCGGGTCACGAAATCCACACCAGCGCCGAGCGCTATTGCCCCCGGCGTGTTTATGGTCCCGCTCTCGAATCTGTCCGGGAGGAAATCCGGCTGCTCGACGCTTTCACTGGCGCTGCCGGTCCCGCCTTCCATGAAGGTGTTCAGCGGATATTTTCCGTCTGTGAGCATAAGCCCCGTCCCCATCGGTCCGTACAGACCCTTGTGTCCGGCGGTGCAGATGATGTTTATTCCGTCCTTCAGGCTCAGCGGGAGAAGCCCCGCGCCCTGAGCCGCGTCCACTATGAAGCAGACTTTTTTCCGGCGGCAGAGCGCCGCGAGTTCCCACACCGGGAGCCGCTGACCGGTCACGTTACCCGCCGCGGTGCAGATGAGCGCAGCAGTCTCCGGACGTATCGCCTCCGAAGCGCTGCGGAGCGTAGCCGCTGCGTCCTGCGAGGTCTCGAACAGGGTGTAGCTCCCGCCCCGGGCGGTCAGCGCGTGCACCGGTCTTATTACCGCGTTGTGCTCGATGTCGCTCAGAACGTAGTGCGCTCCGGGGCGGAAAAGTCCCTTTATCGCCTGGTTGAGCGCATGTGTGCAGTTCAGGGTGAACACGGTGTTCTCTGGCTCTGCGCCGAAGAACTCCGCGCACTTATTGCGGCTGGTGAAAACCGCCTGCGAGGTCGCGGCGGAAAGCGCGTGCCCAGCCCTGCCGGGATTCGCGCCGTATCTTGTCATCGCATTTCCCCACGCCTGGTATACGCTGCGGGGTTTGGGAAATGTGGTGGCGGCGTTATCGAGGTATACCACAGCTTACGCCGATCTTCAGCAGCAGCGGGCAGACCGTCTCCCGGTCGCCGAAGATCTTCAGCACGAACGTGCAGCCGCCCCGCCCGGTCACCCGCTCAACTGTACTCTTTATTCCGTTTCCCGCCAGGTAGAGCCGTATTTTCTCCGCCTGGGTCATCGAACGTGTATTTATAATGAAATATTTCATCTGAACATCTCCTTGCAGTTTTTGCCGTTTCCGGCCACAGGAATACTATTCCTGCAATATGGTAACCTCTAAAAACCTCCTTCACGGCAGATTTCTATGACTTATATCATCT